>Ga0100403_1000670_pt1 | contig 33816 bp, 37 predicted proteins | sample CryGeymet201501t_FD_83663 | JGI IMG/M metagenome (GOLD analysis project Ga0100403, IMG submission 83663) | Groundwater microbial communities from Crystal Geyser aquifers in Utah, USA - Crystal Geyser metaG 2015-01t | ecosystem: Environmental > Aquatic > Deep subsurface > Groundwater | place... | reverse complement strand
AATAAAAACAAGAAAACTGATTTAAGGGGTTGTTCATTTGACCAATGTGATTTGTCTAATTCTGTCTTTATCCAATGTTTGTTAAACAAAGTGGATATCATCAATTCAAAAATAGATGAAGTTATTTTTGAAAGATGTGACCTCAAAGAAACAAATTTAACAGGCTCAAGCATCCACAGAACAAAATTTGATCACTGCTTTCTTAATGATACTAAATTAGAACTAAATGGCTTCATCCAATATGGAATGACAAAAGGCTTTATCCTAAACTAATAGCAAAGTGTGATAACCTTTTATTCATCTTTTTGTAAATGATGAGATAGCAAGTATGGACCAATAATAGTCGTTAACAAGACAGTCAAAACAATTAAAGAAAAAATCTGTGGAGAAATAACACCTAGCTCTTGACCAATTGCAGCAAAAATCAAACCGACTTCACCTCGTGGGACCATCGCCAATCCAACAGTTAATCGATCTCTCCCGGTAGCAGGAAGACCAGCCACTAACTTACCTAAGATTGCCACCCCTGTGAGAATCAGTGCAATGACAATTGTAGCTGGATTAAGCAAACTAGAAACCTCTACGCTCATACCTGTTACCACAAAGAAAATTGGAACAAAAAATAATGTCAGTGGCTCGATGATTTCTTCAATGCTATGGTCAGCATGCTTATTAAGTGTAGCCATCAATTTCTGTTTTATACTTGGGTTAAGATCGCTAATCTTTCGTTTAATATCCTCAATCAGATGAGGCTCTCTAAATACTTTGAAATGAACAGGATCAAGCACCAAGCCAGCTGCAAAAGCTCCTATAATAGGCTCTAATCCAATTAGATCAGCAACTGCAGCAAAAATTAGTCCAAAGGAAATTGCCAAAGTAAATTTACTCCCTGTCCCAGTATTAATCATGGCGAAGGCTTTACTGGTGCTTGGGGCAATCAGTTGTCCAAAAACAACACTGAGGAATAAGAATAAGAATGACTTGAGGACTATAAAACCAACTGACAAAGGAGTGACACTTCCCTCAAGTGCTAAAGAAGAAATGACTGCTAATAAAACCAGACCAATGATATCATCAATCACCGCTGCCCCTAAAACAACCTGAGCAGCCTTAGTTTTCATCTTGCCAAGGTCTTTAAAAATGCGAGCAGTAATACCAACCGAAGTTGCAGCTAATGCAGCTCCTAGGAATAGATAGGTAACACTTGGTTGTCCTGGAACCAAGAGTGGGCCAACAATGTATGCTCCCGCAATAAAGGGAACGATAGCCCCAATCAATGCCACAGACAAAGCTGTTCCCCCAACCTTAAGCAATTGAGCAACATTAGACTCCAACCCAATTTGAAATAGAAGTAAAATGACCCCTAACTCAGCCAAGAAAGTAACAATCTCATTAGTCAAGAAATCATGAAAAAAAGGAAAACCGATCAGCGTCAAGTTGCCCAGGACAATCCCAGCTAATAACTCTCCGACCACAGGTGGTAATTTAATTTTCTCAATTAAATGCAACACTTTAGCCGCAATTAAAATCCCCGCAATTGCTAAAAACAAGAACGCCAGATGATGTGTTTCACCACCTCCAGTTGCTATCTCACTGCTAGCAGCTAATACTGAATTAGGAAATACAAATGATAGTGCGCAAACAGCGCTGAGTGTTTTTAATATCTTCATATTTTTATTTTCTTATTTAAGGTAATTTTTTGTATTTTAAAAAAGATATTGTACCTTCTTAATAGCTAAAATGAAATAACCGAGAAATATTGTCAAACAAAGGAGAAGCACTCAAATTATGTATATACTTTATTTATTATAGAAAATTTTTCTAATCAAATATTATATTAAAGAAAGCTAATTATAAAAAAATAAATATTATTCTCAGAAAGAAGGTATGTGATAAGTAAATGAGGTAGGAATGCTTACCTATCTTTATTAGCCATTCATTAAATTTCTTCATTCGTGCCACAAAATAACTCAAAACAATAATTACAGCAGAACTATAAACAAACAGGGGATAGCGGGTGAATTTTAGTGCATATAAAGGATCAAGCCCACTCTGAATAAGGGTAACGGCATTGAAAATAGAGTATGCCACACTAGCAAACAAAATTAGACAAAATATCATAACTAATAATTTGCTCTTATCCAACCACCTCCAAATTTTCGGCAAATACATCCCTAAAACAAAATAAGCAATCCAATTAGTCATCCACAAATATTGCTCACCATCTCCCTCAAAATATCTCCAGGAGGTCACTGTCCAGCCTAAATAACTATAGAAGTACCACCAGACTAGCTGAACTCCAATTGATCCTAACAACGTTAGAGTAGGCCACTTCTTAAATATTTTATAAATCAGTGGAAATCCTAAATATAATTGAAAAATCATTGGCACAAAATACAAATGATAGTCTGCTCTGCCTAATATTAGCTGCCAGGTGAAAATAGGTTGTGCTGTCGAAGGAGCCCAAGCTGGGATTAAGTAAAATAAAATCAGAAAAAAGAAACTCCATACTACATATAAAGGAACAACCTTCAAAAACCTCTTTAAAAGAAAGTCAAAAACATTATATTTTTTCTTAGCATAACTAATTGATAATCCATATCCAGATAAAGCAACAAATAGAGGGACAGATAATCTAGACAGTTGATCTAGACTGACTCCGAGAAGTTGAAAAGCAGAACTGTTAACAAATGGAGAGTGTTTTAAACTAGACAGAGTATGAATTACTAAAACAGCAAGAATGGCGTTAGCTTTTAAAATATCAGTTCCATTGGTACTAAGAGTGGTTACTTGTGTTTTTTTACCCATCTCCTTATATTATCATCAGCTAATACGAAAAATATTACTGATTAGCTGTATTATCATTACCCATTCTAGATCTGAAAATATAAAAGGACTAATACACTAATTCTTTTTGCTCATTTTTATTATCCAAAAGATAGTATAATATTCACTTAGACCCGGCGGTTCCTAGTTTTCTATGTATCATGTCCGAATTAGATAAGAGATTATTGAACTGGTCTAGCAGTAATCTAAAGGAAAAGGCATGATGCAAGACGATAATCAACCTTCTCAAGTTAATAATAAAAAGTTATTCCTAGGTAGTTTACCTTGGTCTCTAACTCAAGAAGCTCTCACAGAACTTGCTTCACAATATGGTGAAGTAGTTGAAGCTGTTATCATCACTGACAAATATTCAGGAAGATCAAAGGGATTTGGTTTTGTTGAATACACAACTGATGAAGCTGCAGCAGAAGCTGTAGAAGCTCTTAATGAATCAGAGATTGACGGCAGACAAATCTTCGTTAATATCGCAAAACCTAAAGCTCCAAGAAGCGATAGGCCAAGAAGATCTTTTGACAGAAATGACAGAAGAGACAACGATCGAAACGACAGACGTGGTGGAGACAGATATTAATTTTGAATAATTAATGAAATTAAGAAAGGGGCTTAGGCCCCTTTTTTAGTGGGATAAGATTAAGAGTCTACTTCTTTTCGATCTGTGTTATATTTTTACAGTATGAAAATTCTTTTATCAGGATCACTTTCAGTAGATCAAATAATGAACTTTGATGGTCTGTTTGAGAATCTGATTCAGCCGGACAAGCTTCACGTCTTATCTATTTCCACTCTAGTAAATGACTTAAAAAGAACCCCTGGTGGCACCGCGGGAAACATCGCCTATTCTTTAGCTTTGCTCGAGGAAAAGCCAATCCTCTATGGATCAATTGGCCAAGAAAGTAAGTCATACATCAATGACCTTAAGGAAATGGGGATTAATACAGACTTCGTCCATTTTTCAAACCTACCTACTGCCACCTTTAATGTACTAACAGATAAAAATGACTGCCAAGTAGGTGGTTTTTATCCAGGAGCGATGTCTGATGCAGATTCTCTGACTATCAATAAATTCAGAGATGAGAATATCTTTGTGGTTATTTCTCCTCACGATCCCAAACAAATGGTCATTCAAGCCAGGCAATCAAAACAGTTAAGTAAAAGAATGTTTTTTGATGTTGGCCAACAAATCTTAGCCTTATCCAAAGAAGATCTGCTAATTGGCTTAGATTCCTGCGAACTCTTGATCGTCAATGATTATGAAATGGGGATGTTAATAAAAAAAACCAATCTAACCAAAGAAGAAATTGTTAAACACACAAAAGTCACTGTTATCACCTTGGGCGAAAAAGGTTCAACAGTTTTTGCAAAAGAGAATAAATATCAACTAGCTAATTTCAAAGCTGCTAAAGTAAAAAAAGTTATAGACCCGACAGGAGCTGGTGACGCATATCGTGCAGGATTCATCTATGGCTACATCAGAAACTGGGAACTCAAGCAAACCGTTCAACTGGCTTCAGTGGCAGCGGCTTATGCTGTAGAAAAACAAGGCACCCAAGAGCATCACTTCAACTGGTCAATGATTGAACAAAGATATCAAGAAAATTATCAAGAAACATTATCAAATTAGAAAATACATCATATGAAAACAACAAAAAAAGATTACAAAGTAAAGGATATCAAACTTGCAGAGTGGGGCAGAGAAGAAATTGAACTGGCAGAGAAAGAAATGCCTGGTTTAATGGCAATCAGAAAAGAGTATGGTAAACAAAAACCACTCAAAGGAGCACGGATAGCTGGCTCTCTACACATGACTATTCAGACTGCCGTTTTAATTGAAACACTGATTGAATTAGGAGCAGAAGTCAGATGGGCCTCATGTAATATTTTCTCTACCCAAGACCATGCCGCAGCCGCTATTGCCAAGAAAAACATTCCAGTTTTTGCTTGGAAAGGGGAAACAGAAAAAGAGTATTGGTGGTGTACAGAACAAACTTTAGATTTTAAGGATAAAAAAGGCAATAAAATTGGTCCAAATTTGATCCTCGATGATGGAGGAGATTTGACTGGCTTAATTCACAAGCAGTATCCAGATTTACTTAAAGACATCAAGGGTGTTTCAGAAGAAACAACTACAGGGGTCCATCACTTATATAAAATGATGAAAAATGGTGAGCTTAAAATTCCTGCAATCAATGTTAATGACTCCGTCACTAAATCTAAATTTGATAATATTTATGGATGTCGTGAATCGCTGGTAGATGGCATCCGCCGTGCTACAGATATCATGCTAGCTGGTAAAGTCGCTTTTGTAGCTGGCTTTGGCGATGTTGGTAAAGGGAGTGCTCAATCCCTCCGCAATAATGGAGCTAGAGTAATTGTCGGTGAAGTTGACCCAATTTGTGCTCTCCAAGCTGCTATGGAAGGTTATGAAGTCAAAAGAGTAGAGGACGTCATTAAAGAAGTGGATATTTTTGTCACAGCGACTGGTTGTACTGATGTCATTAGAATTGAGCATATGGAAAAGATGAAGGACACTGCTATTGTCTGTAATATTGGCCATTTTGATATCGAGATTCAAGTTGAGGAATTAAACAATTTCCCAAATATAAAAAAGAAACAACTTAAGCCTCAGGTTGATATTTATACCTTCCCTGATGGACACAGAATTATTCTGCTTGCTGAAGGCAGACTGATTAACCTTGGTTGTGCGATGGGACATCCTTCATTTGTCATGTCTAACTCATTTTCTAATCAAGTTTTAGCTCAGATTGAGTTATTTAATAATAAATATGAAGTTGGGGTTCATCAGTTACCAAAACATTTAGATGAAAAAGTAGCTGCTCTCCATTTGGAACAAATTGGTGTTAAATTAACAAAATTAAATAATAAACAAGCTGACTATCTGGGACTTAACAAAAGTGGTCCTTTCAAGCCTGATCATTATCGATATTAACAAGCTACTAAGTAGCTAAACTAGTCTGATATCTAGCTTTTTACCTAAGCCATGAGCCATGCTTATCAGGGTATTTAAGGTTGCATTACGCTCACCTGATTCTATTCTGACAATGGTTGTTCTTGGTATCTTTGATTTTTTAGCTAAGTATGCTTGAGTGAAACCTTTTTTAAGTCTTAGCTTTCTTAAGTCATTTACCAAACTATAATATTTCTTTTCTTCTACAACAATCTTCATTTGCTTATTATTAAGATTATCTAAAATCTTACTTAGTGGTATCTTTATTATTTTTTTCATAGATGGTCTTATAATCTTTTATTTGCTTTATTAATGTGTCTAAGAGGTGTATTTTGTGTTTTTTATGAAAGGCCGTTACAATAACTATTTCATTTTTTTACTACATAAGCATAAAAAGCCCTAAATTGCCCTTTTGATTTTACTCGAAGCTCAAACAAGTTGTTTTGACCTTTTAATTTTTTAGCCAAAGGATCATACAAAAAACCTTCTTCACTCAACAATTCAAATAATGCCATGAATTTAAAAAAACATCATTTGAAAATTTTTTTAGTTCCTTTAAAGCTCGTGGATCAACAGATACCTTCTTAGCCTCATGGAATTTATATGATTGTGTCATAAATAGCACTTGTATACAACTGGTAAATTTAGTTTTTTATTAACTTATGGATATAGTAAAGTGCTTTTCTTACATTTATCTAAAGTTTTTAATTACAATACTTCAGGATTTTCAAATGATACAATACTTTTATGTCTAAACCTTTCATCATTGGCGTAGCTGGGGGCAGTGGCTCTGGAAAAACCACCGTTGTAGAGAATTTGATTAAAGTTCTCGGTAAAAAATCTGTCACCTTTATCTCCCATGATGATTATTATAAAAGTCAGAATCATCTCTCAATGATAGAGAGAGTTAAAACTAACTATGACCACCCTCAATCTCTAGAAACTAATTTATTAATCTCACAGCTTATCGAATTAGTAGCAGGCAATGCCGTTAAAAAACCTACCTATGATTTTGTTAAACACACTCGCAGTGAAAAGACAGTTACACTCAAGCCCAATCCCGTTATTATTGTCGAAGGCATTCTTGTATTTGAATCAAAAAAGCTTCGAGATTTATTTGACTTAAAAGTATTTGTTGATACTGAAGCTGATATTAGAATAATTCGCAGAATCAAAAGAGACATTGAAGAACGTGGTAGAACTTTTGAATACGTCGTTGATCAATATCTTAAATACACCAAACCAATGCACAACGAATTTATTGAACCAAATAAACGATACGCGGACATCATCATTCCAGAAGGTGGCAAAAATACTGTTGCTTTAGACTTACTACTTACAAAAATGAAAACAATTATTAAATGATAATCACTCTACTAACTGGTAACCATTTTAAGATCGAGACAGCTCAATTAGCTTTACAACCATTTAACATCAAGGTCGATGGTTACAAAACTAACCTACCAGAAATTCAAGATGAGAGCGTACTCAAAGTTGCCAAAGATATGGCGATCAAAGAGGCAAATAAACTTAACAAACCAGTGGTGAGAGAAGACCATGGTTTTGCCATTGAATCGCTAAATAATTTCCCGGGACCATACATGGCTTTTGTTGAGAAAACCTTATCCCCTAAGCATGTCTTAAACTTAATGAAAGATGAAAAAAACAGACATGCCACTTTTGATCTTGGCCTAGTTTACGCTACCCCCAATGGAGAAACTATTGAGTTACTTAGCCAAGTCAAATGTCAAATTTTAAGTGAAATCAAATTGAATGATAAATTAGCAAAAGAAAAAAACCATGATCCTGGTTGGTCTTCCATCATCGCCTTTAGAAATGATCAACGAAGTTGGGCAGAGTTTCCCTACCAAGAGAGGATGGAAGCATTTGTAACCAATTATACAAAGCTAGGAAAAATATTAACCAATGCCAAATAGCATTTTCCCTGTCTTAGAAAATTTAGGAGTTAATTATTAAAAAGTGGGCTTTCACCCAAATATTAATACCGCGACAATCATAATCAGGACTGATGATTTTAAAAAATATCTAAGTTATACAAAAAATAAAGTTGATTACCCTAAGCTATAGTAAATTTACTTTTCCTTCTGAATATTCTCACGTCCCCATTTTAAGGCTTGAGCCATCCATAATAACTCGGTGATAGTTTGATTAACTCTCCCTACATATTTCTCATCGACAACATTTCCTTTTTCATCAAACAAATCCTGAACATCCGTGAATTGAACATCTTTAAAGGTTGATACCAAGCCAAATGCTCTTGTGGTTTGTGCCAAAGCTTCAATCGCCCTAACCCCTCCCCAAGGTCCTGAAGAGACTCCCGCAAAAGCAACTGGTTTATGTAGATAGTTTTTAAATTCACTGTCTAAAAGTCTTTTTAAACTACCTGGAAAACTATGGTTATATTCAGGAACAACAATCAGAAACCCATCAGCTTTCTTGGTAATAGCTGTATACTTAGGATCTTTATTCTCTTCATCATTTCCATCAAATGGCAGATCAAAGTCTTTGGGATCAACTAGCTGAGTAGAGATATTTTCAATCTTACTCATTATTTCAAAAATGAATTGAGCAACTAGAATTGATTTTCTACCAGGTCTGGTTGTACCAACAATAATGGGGATGTGGATTTTTTGCATAGCTTATTGTTACAAAATTTATAGGACTTTTCAATGGTCACACTCAGGAGAACCTGAATATTAGAAGAAACTTAAACCAGAATTAAGCTAAAATAAAAGAATGATTTCTAATTTTAAAAATAGTTTAAAAAAAGGTTATCAGAAACTTTCAAATACAAAAATAAAACCTATTTATATATTGCTACTAATAGTTTTACTCATTGCAATAGGACTTCGGACATATAAATTAGATAAGTCAATCTGGCTTCAAGTCGGCTATGATGAAAGTCGGGATATGTTGGTTGCACAACATATTGTTAGTGGAGAACTTATTCCTAGAGGACCATTAGCTGCTGGGGGAATGAATCAGTTAATGAACTCTCCACTTTATTATTATTTTACTGCACTCATCTGGTTTTATACTCGTAACCCATTAATTTTTATGTATATATGGGCTCTTATGATGGTCGCTCCAGTTTTAATTGGTTATAAGATCGGAAAAAAAACAATAGATGAGAAAGCTGGGTTAATCCTTGCAACAATCATTGCGATAAATCACCAAATGGTAGCTAGTAGTAGAGAACTACTGCAACCCCATCTTTTATTAATTTTTGCGCTGAGCTTTATTTGGGCAGGAATATCTTTTATAAAAAGTAGAAAACATAAGCTCAGATATTTAAATTTAGCAATTATATTTATTTTTCTTCCACTTCATTTTCACTACGGAGTGCTTATCTCAATCCCATTTGGAATCATACTATTAACTTATGCTTGGAATTGTTTATATAAAGAAAAAATATCTTTTCATCATCTATTGAGCCCAATCATACTATTAATCACTGTCCTTGCTTCATGGGTTATGTTAACTTACAGAAAATATCCATTAGACCAATTCTTATTCTTTACTTCTAATTTTGAAACCAAGTACAACCGAAATCCTCTAAATCAAATTAAGGAATCAATCCTCACTTTATATCAATTGATTTGGGGAAATATAACTTTTAATTCAGAATCTGTTATCTTTTTAATTGCCTTTATATTCATATTTATTAAAATAAAAAAACATACAAAAAAAGAACTTGGTCTAAGAAAAAGTATTTTTTTTCTACTACTAATGAGCTCATCAATTTTCTTTTTTGTGTTTTATAAACACTTTGTTGCAGCTACATACCTATTATTTATCTTGCCCTTTTTTATTACGATCCTTGCTCTTGGCTTAAGGCTAATCTTACAAAAAAATAGACTGTTTGGCATAGTGGTGATCATAATTACCATCACTTCAATGGCTGCTACTACTTATCATAGAATTTTTGTTAACTTACCTAAGACGTCATTCCATAATCAACAACAAGAAATCGCCGAACAAGTTTACAAACATTACCAATCTTTAGATTATAAAATATACGACCTTAATCAACCAAGCCTATTAATCAGTATGTATACCACAACTCAAAATATGCCTTTTGATGGCTGGGGAACAAGTGGGGTTTGGTTTTACCTTGAAAAATATTTCAAGCAGCCTTTAGTAGAAAATACTAGTTATGGAGTAAATCATAAGCCAATAAATAGATTTCCAAAGGTGATTTATATGGTTTGTGATCATAGAGTACTCCCAGAGATGATTGACCAAGAATGCCTACAGCGCTTCAAAAATGCTTATCAGTTAGAAGATGATAAAGTCATATTAATAAACAAAAATCTAAACCTATCATTATGGGGTACACTACTTAACCAGAACCAAAAAAAATTAATTCGAAATGTCGTTCATAAAGAATTACTTAATTGACAAAAAAAACCTCTAATATCTAGAAAAGATCAAATTAATAAATTTTATAAAAGTACTTAGGTTTATGATTCAAATATTATTACTTATTTGACTCTACGTAAGCTTCACGACCTGAGCCCTTATAGTACCCCTTATAATTTTGCGACTGTTTCTTGTAGTAATTCTGGTGATAATCTTCTGCTAAATAAAAGTCACTAGCAGGGAGTATCTCAACTACGATCGGTTTTTCATATTTACCACTGTTTGTCATTTCTAAGACGTACTGCTCAGCGATTTTTTTCTGCTCATCATTATAATAATAAATACCAATTCTATATTGAGAGCCACGGTCAGCAAACTGCCCGCTGTCATCAGTGGGGTCAATAAATTTCCAATAAATATCAACTAAATCTCGGTAATCAGTGACGTTTGGATCATATAAAGCCTGAGCAACTTCCCTGTGACCAGTCGTGCCAGCTGAAACTTGTTGGTACGTTGGATCAATTATGTCTCCGCCCATATATCCCAAGATAACCCCTTTAACTCCGTCGATTGACTCAAGAGGACCCTCAAGACACCAGAAACAACCGCCAGCAAAAGTAGCTGGAACTAGATTTTCTTGCCCTGATAATTGTTCATACTCAGCTTTAGCTTCAACGAACTGATCAAGACTGTTTTGTGGAGTATTACTATTTGATGGAGAAAAGAAATTAATCATAATGACAAAAAAGATTACTAACAAGGAAAAAAACAAAATTTTTTTCATATAATTATTTATACCAGAACATCCAAAGATTTATCTACTTGTTATTAAAATAGATTACTACTACACTCAGTAGTAGATGAAAAATGTAGTTAATTATTCACTGGGTCCACTGGAGAGAGAAATTCTAAAAATTATTTGGAAAGATGGCAAAGTATGTGTCAGACACGTGCTTGACCAACTTCCGACTGAGCTCAAACCCGCTTACACTACTATCATGACTTTACTCAATCGAATGGTAGAAAAAAATATCTTAAAAAGAGAAAAGCCAAATACAACATGCTACTACCAAGCCACGCAGAGCAAAGCAGATTTTTTTAAATCGCTAACTGAAACAAAAATTAGTACAATTATTAATCAATATTCACCTGAAGTTATTCCTTATCTTAAAGAAACAATTTCTAGAAAATAACTATGTTTGATGGCTCACAGGTTAATCTTTTTATTGCATTTCTAGGAGGGATCATTACCTTTTTTGCTTCATGTTTGTTACCCTTAGTTCCAACCTATCTGGCATACTTAGCTGGAATAGCTACTAGTAAGCATGAGGAAGAGGTCGATAAAAGTATTTTTAAAAGACGAGTCTTTGTCAATGGAGTAATTTTTACCCTTGGCTTTATTTTTATCTTTGTCTTACTAGGAGCAACCACCCAAACACTTGGAGTATTACTCAGTCAATACAAACCGTTGATTAGGAAAGTCTCAGGAGTCGTTTTTGTCCTGATGGGACTGTTTATGCTTGACGTGATCAAGATACAGTCTCTTTATCAAGAAAGAAAGTTTCAACTTCCTAAATCACTTGAGAAATATAAAGAATTTCACTCATTCATTGTTGGAATGGCCTTTGGCTTTGCTTGGACTCCTTGCATAGGTCCTGTCCTAGCGGTCATTTTATTTTGGTCTGCCCAAGCTGATACTATTTGGAAAGGGATGAGCCTACTTTTAGCTTATGGAGTTGGTTTAGGAGTTCCATTTATTGTCACTGCGCTGTTCTTTGAAAGCATTTCTACTAAACTAGTTAAAACCAGAAAGCTGGGGAAGATTCTTCATGACATTTCTGCACTGATCATCATTTTGATGGGATTTTTGCTCTTCTTTAATCAAGTTGAATACTTTAGTTTTACAATTTTAAATATGTTGAACTTAAGCAAATTTGCAGTCTAAAGCAAACTAGATAAATATTTGCTAGAATAGATAATAATCACTCTTAAAATAGTTCGGTTAAAAATATGTTCAAAAAACCCTTTGTTTCCAATGAAGAATTTGGCAAAATTATCCCTGATTTAAAAATAGAAGGCAAAGAAGCTCCATACCCAGTTGTCAATGATAGAGCTGTCCGAGCTACCGCAGGGCTAATGTTAATAATTGGTCTGATTGCATTTTTTCAAGCATACTACACTCAAAACTTCGACCTCTTAAGAATCGTTGTCATTACATTCTTTTTAGATTTCCTGCTCAAAACATTCAAGGGTCCACAAAAAAGTATTTATGGTTACTTTGGCAAGAAATTTGTCGCAAACCAAAAGCCTGAGTTTGTCGGAGCAATTCAAAAGCGCTTTGCTTGGAGTCTAGGCTTGTTCGTTTCAATCATCATGATGATCTTACTTTTCATCTTTAATGTAGAAGCAAACTTTACACTATTTGTTTGTGCTATCTGCTTATCACTGATGTGGCTCGAGTCAGCCATGGGTATCTGCATTGGCTGCTATATTTACAATAAATTAATTGAGTTGGGCATAATTAAACGACCTAAGTTTCATCCTGCTTGTCCTGGGGGAGTCTGTGAGACTGACAATGTTGAGATGATCGAAATGTATTAAAATAGCTGATTATGATAAAGAAAGTACTTCAATTAGTTCTCATCCTGTTTATTGGACTTGTTACCTTTCTCTCAAACTTTACATCTATTACTGCTCAAGAAGCAGGGGAGCAGAAAATTGTCGAAGGGATTGTTGTTGGCATTAAAGAAACAGGGACAGAAATAGTCTTCGAAGAGTTCAAGCCCTATCAAATTCTTAATATTCAGCTGACCAATGGAGATAAAAAAGGCTCAACAATTGAGGTGAAAAACTCAGCTGCTTTTGCTGATATAACTGCTCAATATGAAGAGTACCAAGTTAACGATAAGCTAAAGATTTATTCAGGAACTGATTTTGAAGGAAAAGATATTTATGGTATTGCTGGCAAGATTAAACGTCATGGGCTGGCTTCACTGGCAATCATATTTATTCTAGCTGTATTAATTGTCGGCAGAATTTGGGGGGCAATGTCCCTTATTGGCTTAGCTCTCTCTTTTGGAGTTATCTTCAGAATTATTATCCCGATGATTATTGATGGCTACAATCCAGTTATTGCCGCCCTCGTTGGATCAATGATCATCATCCCTAGTACCTTTTATGTTTCCCATGGCATTAATAAAAAAACTCATGTCGGAGTTATTTCTACGCTAATCGCTTTGACCTTTACTGGATTCCTAGCTGTCTATTTTGTTGACCGAGTTCATCTAACTGGCTTTGCCAGTGAAGAAGCTGGTTTCTTGCAGGTTGAGAGGCAAGGAACCATTGATATTAGGGGAATTCTCTTAGCAGGCATCATTATCGGTACCCTAGGGATCCTAGATGATGTCACCATTGGTCAAGCGTCAGTCATTAAACAAATTAAACACGCTAAACCAACAATAAGTTTTTGGGCTCTCTTTAAAAAGGGGATGGAGGTTGGTCGCGATCATATCTCCTCAATGGTTAATACCCTGGTTCTGGTCTATTCTGGTTCCTCCTTACCACTTCTCCTGTTATTCTTTGACTCAGAAAAAACTTTCATCGATATTCTTGAATTTGAGGTCATTGCTGAAGAAATAGTCAAAATGCTAGTTGGTTCGATCGGACTAATCTTAGCGGCCCCTTTAGCTACTTTAATTGCAGCATTTGTTTTCACAAAGTATCATGACCCAAACAAAAAGACTGCCCATGAAGAGCAGTCTTTTCATTCTCACTAATTTAATTTTTATTTAACAATCAAAGTACCCACCATCCCTTGGGCTCTGTGATTACCAACACTACAGTAGAATTCATACTCTGTACCACTAGCATCCTCAGGAATTGTAAAGGTAGCTGTAACTGATTCACCTCCACTAACCTGCTCAGTAGCAACATCCAGTTCATCAATGACGAAATCATGAAGTCCCTCAACATTTTCAACAACTACAGTAATTGTCTCACCAGCTTTAGCTTCTATGACGTTTGGAGTGTAATAAAACATGCCCATCTCCATTGAGATTTCTCTAGCATCTTGCTTCATTACCTCATCATCCTCAGTTCCTCCTTTATCATCATCTGTAATCACCGCTTCACCTTCAAGTGAATCATCTTTAATTATTACTTCGTTAGCATCATCAATAACTACTTTTTCTTCTTGTCCTGGGATACACGCACTAAAGACAACTCCAGACACGAGTAGCAGTGCTACATACATTAAACTTTTTTTCATATTTTTTTTGTACTTTTTAACTACTGCAAGTATAAAGAAATCTAAAAAAAATGAAACCTATCAAAAAGGCTCCTTGAATATCAAAGAGCCTTAATAGATTCAAAAATACAATCTAAAATTAATAAATCAATAACTTAGAGTTTTTTAATTTCAAATTCTGTCCCACCTTCTGGATAGTTAAATCTAGGAGCGGCTGCTTTCTCACTAATATGGTGAACTCTAAGGAAGAATTCTACAAAAGGATCATCATATCCAGATGAGCCAATATTAATGGCCAAAACACCACGATCAACTGCAAACCCACCGACTGCCACTACTCCGACTGCACTGACCCCATTAAGAATTACTTGGACTTTATCACCTGGGCTAAAACCTTGCTTCTCTAGATCAGATAGTCTCATGGTAGTTTTTATATTACCAAAACCATCAGTCCAAGCAACTAAGTTGTTTGCCACTTCTGGAATGTCATCAATATTTAATTCTTCTGATAAGACACTTCTGTCACCATTAATAATTTTTGCCACTCTCTCTGGGAAAAAGTCTCTAGATCTAAATTGTGAACCACTATTTGGACAATCAATGTTTCTAAATTCTTCAATCTGATCTTTCATAAATCCAAATGCAAATTCTGAATTTACATTAATCACCTCAACGCCATTTTTTAGACGGGCATATTTAATACCGTGATCCATGTTTGTTTTTGTAGCTTTACTAGAAGTTCTCCTAGGAGCAGCATTACCATAAACAACCATTCTCCCGTTATAAGGTGCTAGGGCATACTGAGCAGTCACGAAACCAACAGCAATCGTGTCCAATGAAGGAACTGAAGTGTCATGAATAAAAACTTTTTCTGGATTCTTTAGTGTGTGATGAAGCCTGGTATCTATCTCTCCAAATTCCATCCCACCACTAACGTAATCACAAACTACGTGTAAAAGAGTTTTATCTTTTTGCATTTTTTTCTCCTTTTCTTTTTCCTCTAGGGTTTCTTTTCTCACTTAAAGATGATTGTTCCCCTGAGGATAACTTCTTATGCTTGTTTGTTAATAAGTAACACCAATAAATGGCATTTAAGTAAAGTATATAGGAAACTACTTCAATCAGGGAGGGGTTCCCATTATAACCAAAGAGATGTTTGAGAATTTCTCCAATTTGCCCTTTTTCATTAAGAATAAAATTAATATCCCAGACATGCTCAACAATTATGGGGACTATCTTTGCTTCTTGTAGCTCGTGAATTCCATGAGCAAACAAACCTGTGCCAAATAAAATTAAAAAGATACTAGTAAAAGTAAAAAATGGCTTAAGACTAACTTTAACCCCAATTTTGAAAAAAGTAATTCCAACCATTATTGCGCTAACAACTCCTAATATGGCTAAATATAGATTACTGCTACCATTCAGGCTACTTGCTGCCAAAAAGATGACTGTCTCAACGCCTTCTCTGAGTACAGATAAGAATACTAAAGTAAACAAACCAATTTCCTGACCAATTGATAAATGATGATCGACCTTATATTGCAACTCTTTTACTTTATTACCCTGCTTCATCATCCATAAAATAATTGTCGAGACCATCACTGAGGCAATGATCATGGCTACGCCTTCGAAAATCTCTTCAGCCACACCAGTAAATCCACCGAACAAGACTTTAAAAATGATAGCAGTGATCACGCTACCAATGATTGCCAAAAAAACAGCCAGATAAATAATATGGTTATAAACTTTACGATTAGTTTGTGAAAGATATGCCAGAACTATACCTACGATCAGCGAGGCTTCAAGAGTTTCTCTAAATGTAATTATAAAATCAGTCATATTTTATAAAGTTCTGTATAACGGAGGGATTTTACCTGTTACAGGAGCAAAATACTAGACTTAATTATCTATTATTTAATTTAGTGATTGAAGATAATTTGCAGATAGTATATATTCATATAATCGAATATGTATTCACAAATATTTAAACTTCACGCCAACACACTAAAAGCTTTAGCTAATCCCAAAAGACTTGAGATTATTAATCTTCTCAGAGATCAAACTGTCAACGTCCACCATATGGAGGAGATGCTTGGTTTACCTCAAGCAAACTTAAGCCAGCACCTATCTGTCCTTAGAAAATTTGGAGTAGTCAATACAAAAAAAGAAGGTAAAGAAGTCTTCTATCACATCACTCATCCCAACTTTATCAAAGCAAGTGATTTGATTAGAGAAGTTCTCATAGATCAAAAAAGAGAAAATAAAATTCTCATAGAATTAGGTAAAGATATTGATAAATTCTTACCCTTAGCTCATGATCCTGTTTGTCAGATGAGAATTTCACCAAAACTAGCTAGCTATGCTACTATTTACAAAAATAACAATTATTTCTTCTGTGCTGAGGGTTGTTTAGAAAAATTCAATCATAATCCAGAGAAATATATAAAAAAATAAATAAATTAATAAATATTCATAAAAAATAGTAATCATGCCTAAAAATGAGCTCAATGAAAAACAATATTACGTTTCTGGAATGCACTGTGCATCTTGTGAGCTACTAATTGAAAATGAACTTCTAGAAAAGAAAAATATTAAATCAGTTGAGGTTTCTCGAAATGATAACTCTGTTAGAGTTCATTTTACTGGCAAAGCTCCGAGTATCGGAAAGTTAAATAAAATGTTTGCTAAAGATAATTATACTTTTGCCAATAATAAACAGGAGGTGAAACCGACAGAAGAACCGTATGTAAAAGTTACCAGTGATGGAGAAATTATTTGGAACTTTAAAAGATTGGGTCAGTTACTCCCAGCACTCTCTATTGTAATAATTATCTATGGGGCATTTCTAAAATTTTCAGAATCTGCCATGGCAAGCTTAAGTGTTAATGCAGAGTCATCAGTTTGGGCTTTTATATTTTTTGGCATTATTGCGGGCTTCTCAACCTGCTCTGCACTAGTTGGAGGGATTGTTCTCTCCATGTCTAAACAATGGGGGAGTCTCTATAGCAAGTCAGATAGTTTAATTAATAAACTTCAACCTCATATCCTATTTAATTTGGGGAGAATAATTGCTTACGCGCTGTTTGGTTTCCTCCTTGGTTCACTCGGTAATGTTTTTCAAGTTTCTCTAGATTTCTCAGCTATTCTAATGATTTTAGTCTCAATACTAATGTTCTTGATGGCCATGCAAATGCTGGGTGTTTCTTGGGCTCAAAGATTCAGTTTCTCTGCCCCCAAGTTTTTAACTCGCTCAATCGCTAACGAGAAAAATTTTTCTGGTAAATATATGCCAGCCTTAATGGGAGCTGGGACTGTTTTTCTACCCTGTGGATTTACCATCACTACTCAGGGATTAGCTCTACTTTCTGGTGATCCAATTAAAGGGGCAATGATCATGACCGCCTTTGTCCTTGGCACAACTCCGATTCTTTTCTTTATTGGACTATCAAGTTTAATGTTTAACGGGAAGCCACACATTACTAGATTCTTCTCCCAAGTGGCAGGTTTTCTAATTATTGCTTTTGCAGTTTTTAATATTAACTCCGCCCTTAATGTTCTTGGTCTACCAAACTTCTCGAGCTACTTCATTAGCAATGGCGAAGCAGGACAAGTCAATAATAAGGGTGGCAAACAGGTCATCGAAATGGAGGCAACTGCCCTTGGCTACGAGCCTAATTTCTTCCAAGTCAAAGCTGGATCTACTGTCGATTGGCAAATTACTGGCAATGGAGCTAGTGGATGTACTAATGCCGTCATTGCTCGGGACCTCTTAAATGGTCAAGTTAAGGTAATTGAGGGTCAAACTGTTACTCAACAATTTACCGCTCCAACAAAACCAGGTAAATACCGCTTCAGCTGTTGGATGGGCATGGCCACTGGCATCATTGAAGTTATCAACTAGAAAGAGTTAAAATAATAATAATAAATATTTAAAAATAAACAAAATAAACATATATCAAATATCGAATATATTAAGAAAAAATAATTATGACAAAAAAAACCTCACTCCAAATTACTGGTATGCACTGTGCCTCATGCTCATCATTAATTGAACGAAGCCTTGCTAAGAAAAAAGGAGTCTCTACTGCCAATGTCAACTATGCCACCAACAAAGCTCAAGTTTCCTTTAATGAAGATGAGGTGACAGAACAAGATTTGATTGATATTGTAGTTGAACAAGGTTATGGTGCTTTTTCAGAAAATAAAAACAAAAAAAAGGTAGATAGAGAAATATCCCATGATGGAGACCATGACCATCAACCAATGACAGTTGATCCACAATTAGCCCACCTAAAAAAAGTCAAAAACACTTTTATTCAATCAACACTCTTTGGCATACCTCTAGTCTATATCTCAATGGGAGAAATGCTGGGCTTACCTCAACCAAACTTGTCATACGTTGCTAACCTGACCATTCAATTCTTTTTTGCTAGCTTAATTATGATGATCAACAAACCATTGTTTGTCTCAGGAGTCAAAAAACTAATCTCCAAAAATCCAAACATGGATTCATTAATTGCCACAGGAACATTAGCTGCCTATATCTATTCAATCGTAGTTCTCTTTGGCATTCTCAATAACCCTGGAGAAACTAGTATGGATCACGTCTACTTTGAAAGTGCAGGCTTGATCTTAGCCTTTATTGCCTTAGGAAAGTACTTAGAAGAACTCACCAAAGGGAGAACCAGCCAAGCTATTAAAAAACTAATTGGGCTACAAGCTAAAACTGCTCTGGTCATTAAAAATGGTAAAGAAATCATTACTCCCATCGAAAAATTAGTGGTTGGAGATAAAATAAAAATAAAACCTGGTGAAAAGATTCCTACTGATGGAGAAATTATTGATGGACATTCTGCCGTAGATGAGAAAATGCTGACTGGGGAAAGTATTCCCGTAGATAAGAAAAAAGGCGAGATGGTCATTGGGGCCACCATTAACAAGACTGGGACTCTGAATATCAGGGCTACTAAAGTAGGTGAAGACACCATGCTTTCTCAAATTGTTAAAACAGTTGAAGAAGCTATTGGCTCTAAAGCACCAATCCAACTCCTAGCTGATACTGTTAGCTACTACTTTGTTCCAGGAGTCTTCATCATTGCCATTGCCACCTTCCTAATTTGGCTAGCTTTAGGACAATCATTTGTCTTTGCTCTCACTGCGTTTGTCGCTGTTTTAATCATTGCCTGTCCTTGCTCATTGGGTCTAGCTACTCCAACTGCAGTGATGATGGGAACTGGACTTGCTGCTCAACACGGCATTTTAATGAAGAATTCTCAAGCACTGGAAACAGCCAACAAGATTGATGTTTTTGTTTTTGATAAAACCGGCACTCTAACCGTAGGAGAACCTCAAGTAACTGATGTTATTGCCATTGAAGCTGATGAGAAAGCTGTCTTAGGCATTGCGGCTAGTATTGAAAGACATTCAGAACACCCGCTGGCCGAAGCTGTAGTAAATGAAGCAAAAAAGAGAAAAATTAAACTTAAAGATACCACTGCCTTTGAAAATCTTGCTGGGCAAGGGGTTAGTGCTAAGTTAAATAATAAAACGCTGTTGTTGGGCAATAGGTCAATCATGGATTACAATAAAATCAACTTTGATCTGTATGAAGAGAAAATTAGAAAACTAGAGAATGAAGGAAAAACTACCGTTATTCTTGCAAGTGATAAAAAAGTCATCGGTTTGATCGCCATCGCTGACGTCCTGAAAAAGGAAACCCCTGAGGCACTAGCAAAGCTCAAAAAAATGGGGAAACAGGTCTGGATGCTGACTGGAGATAATAAGAGGGTTGCTGAAGCGATTGCCAAAGATCTTCATTTAGATGGATTACTGAGTGACGTGCTCCCTCACCAAAAAGCTGAGAAAATTAAACAACTTCAAGCAAAAGAAGGTAAAGTGGCAATGGTAGGAGATGGGATCAATGATGCCCCAGCAATTGCTCAGTCAGATTTAGGGATAGCTATGGCTTCTGGAACAGATATTGCCATGGAAACTGGTGACATTGTCTTAATCAAAAATAACCTTAACAGTGTGATCAATGCTATTGATATTAGCCACTATTCACTAAAGAAGATCAAACAAAACCTGTTTTGGGCATTTTTCTATAATACAGTAGGAATTCCAATCGCTGCAGGAGTATTGTTCCCATTTACCGGGATGTTACTTAATCCAGCAGTAGCTGCTCTAGCAATGGCATTCTCTTCTGTCAGTGTTGTTACAAATAGTTTAACGATGAAGTTTTATAAAACAAAATAGACCCTGACTAAAACTAGTCATTGCCAGATATATACTTGAGTGATTATATTATTTGATATGAAATTACTCATCGTTGAAAAAGGTAAGAAATTAAGAGATAGAAACTTATTATTTAGAATAGTTGCAATAATAATGATTTGGTCTGCTATCATTCCAATCATTATTATTGACTTGTACGCTAATATCTACCAAAGCATATACTTTACCATCCAAGGTATTCCTAAAATAAAAAGGTGTGATTACATAAACTATGATCGCTGGAATTTACCAAAACTTACTTTCACACAAAGGATAAGTTGTGTCTATTGTGATTATGCTAATGGGATCGTAGCCTGGTTTAAAGCAATCGTTAACCAAACTGAAATATACAGTTGCGCGATTAAGCATAAAAATGAAATGCCTGGGAGAAATCATCATCTGAACTTTGCTGAATACAAAGAATTTTTGTAATTACGATTTTTATTAACTTCAAAAGATAATTTAACTCAAAAACTAAACTTTTATTCCTGATTTTTCAAGGAGAGGAACAATTATCTCCAACGGTAACCCATGGGTAAAGTTAGTGAAAGAGCCCTCAATGCTATCTACTAATGCCATTCCTTGATGATAGGCAGGAGAGAAGGCTGCAGACCAATCTTTGACTGGATTATTTGCCACATACTGCTTGATAAACTGAGGTGAAAGAGACCTAAATCTCATTAAGGTTTCGGCTACTCCAGACTGATTTATATCTTCATTTCTGTCTATATAACAATAGCCAGAGTAAGCAATAGCGTTTGTCCCAGAAAGGTTAGTAATCATAGCTTCAGCTTCCGCTAAACTATGCGGCTTCTCTAAGGCTTTATTATCTTTGACCACATACGTATCAGCCGCAATCACAACGGCATCTAGATGATCTTTGGCAACGGCCTCAGCTTTAGCTCTGGCAATATTTTCAGCACGGGACACTAGATCAGTAAAAGCAACCGCTTTTTCATCAATATTTGAAGGAATAATCTCAAAAGATAAACCTAGTGTCTCAAAGAGTAATTTTCGTTGTTTAGAACCGGAAGCTAGAATAATTTTTCTCATAACTTATCTTCTAAAAACTAGTTCTTCTCCCAATAATCAACAAAATACTCAACAACTTCTTTTATGCCATCTTCTAAACTAACCTGAGCTTCCCAAGAGAGCATCTCCCTAGCCTTACTTGCATCTGCATAAAGGAGAAGAGGGTCTCCTGGTCTGGGGTCAAAGTGTTTAACATTGGCTTTCTTTCCCGTTGCTTTCTCAACTGCATAAACAATATCAAGTACGGAAGCAGGAGCTTCTGCAGAGAGATTCATATAGTGATATTTTTCAGGTTGATTTTCGGCTAATTTTATCGCTTTGAGGTGAGCATCAACAATATCTCTGACATGGACGTAATCCCGTTTATGCTCTCCAGAGCCCCAGACTGTTACTTCTTTATCTTCATAGATTTGTTTAATAAACCTAGGCATAGCATGTGTCTCTGGCTCATGGTGTTCTCCTGGACCATAAAGATTAAAGTATCGTAGGGCAATTCCAGTAAAACCATGCGCTTCAACATATGAAGAGAGGAGTGCTTCCATTGCTAATTTAGTCATTCCATAGGGGTTAACTGGCATAGTCCGATCGTCTTCTTTGATCGGAACTTTGATCGGCTCACCATAAACTGCAGCACTTGAAGAAAAGATAAATGTCTTAATTCCATTAGTTCTCATCGCTTCAAGCACACTCAAAGTCCCATCAATATTATAGTCAATATATTTTTGAGGTTTTTCCACTGATTCACCTGCCTCAATCAAGCTTGCGAGATGAAAAACCATATCTGCATCTTTGACTTCTTGCAGCATCTTCTCAGTGTCTCTCACATCTGCAATCACTGTCTCAAACTCTGGATTATCTCTTAAATCAATATTCTTGACTTGATAACTAGCTTTATTTAAGGCTCTAAGTAAATGTTTACCTAAAAATCCTGAACCTCCTGTAACAATAATTTTCTTTATTTCCATATTTTCCTTTACTAATGTTTGGTTTAATGATGATATATTTTTGATTCTACCAGATGATTAAGAGGGCAGACATAGGAGTAATTATTAGTTAGAATAAAGTAATGAGTTTATTTAAAAAAATCTTCTTAACTCTAGCTCTACTGGTTGGAGTGGCTTTGGTTGCCACTGGAGTTGTTAATGCCCAAGAAAAAGATTTCTCGGTAAACTTAGAAACTACCTATACAGTAGAAAATAATGGAAATACAAAAGTTTCTCATCATTTTCAAATTAGGAATCTTAATCCCACTCTCTTTATCAAGCAATACGGCTTAAAACTCAGCTCAAGTAAGATTAATAATGTAGTCACTAGAGATAATTCCGGTGAAGAAATATCAACCGAAGTTGTCACCACAAATAATTTAACTAATATTGGCATTACTTTCGCTGATCAGGTTGTTGGTCAAAGTAAAGCTAGAGATTTTACAATCACCTATACTAATCCAGATGTTGCTATCATTTCTGGTCAAGTTCTGGAAGTCTCAATCCCTCAACAGGCTAACCCTGACGAATTTGATAAACATCATGTGGAAATTATCACTCCATTAGCCTTTGGGCTTCCAAGTAGAGTTAATCCAGAGACATTTAATACTGGACTTAGCCCTGACTCAAAAAATATAGTTACTACATTCCCAGAGCTTAAAGGCGATGGAGCTTCACTATTATTTGGTAAGACACAAATTTTTGACTTAAAGTTAAAGTATTCACTAGAAAATCTAACTAACACTGCCTCTATCACTCAGGTGGCTTTTCCTCCTGATACACCATACCAAAGAGTTAATTATAAAAGTCTTGAGCCTATCCCAGATGCAATAAAGACAGATCTTGATGGCAACTGGATCGCGACCTACAAACTTGAGCCAAATAGTGCCACCATTGTCAACGCTAATCTGCTTGTACAACTCACTCTGGAGCCTGATTATTCTATTCCAATTGCGCTTCCAGACCAAAATCTCGTGTCATCACAAAAATACTGGTCAGTAGATAATAAACAAATTAAAGAACTTAACCAAGACTTTACCTCTTTAAAAGATGCCTACAATTACGTTGTTAATTCTCTGGAATATGATTTTAATAATATTAGCAGTGAAGTCGAAAGACATGGAGCGCTTGAAGCATTACAAAACCCTGAGTCAGCTCTATGTCAAGAATTCTCAGATCTGTTTATCACTTTCTCCAGAACTAGGGGAGTGCCAGCGCGCCGAATTACTGGATATGCTTACACACAAAATGAAATTCTCAGGCCACTTAGCTACGTAGCAGACATTTTGCATGCTTGGCCAGAATACTTTGATGAAGAAAAACAAACCTGGATCCCAGTTGACCCTACCTGGGAGAACACTTCTGGAGGAATCGATTACTTTAGTCAATTTGACCTTAACCATATCGTTTTTGCCATCAACGGCCAATCAAGTGAGCTTCCATATCCTGCCGGATCATATCGTTTACAAGGTGAAGAAAATCAAAAAACCATCGAAGTAACTTTTGCCAATCAATTTCTATCAGCATCTCCGGACTTAGAATTTAAAATGGTTGATAAAAACATATTTGGCTGGTCAATCCCTCAAACGACTAAATTATTTATTTTTAATAGAACTGGACAAGCCCATTATAACCTTAATTTAGCCATTATTCCTGAAGATAGTCAGACAACTCTGAGTTTACCAAATAATTATCAAATTAAATCAATCCTACCTTTTGAGAAAAAAGAAGTTAAAATAAATGCTTATGCAAACGGCTTTTTCTGGCCAAGACAGGATATAATAAACATTACCTATAATGAACAAAAAACAACAATCCCCATCACCGTTGTCCCAATTGCCTTCCAGCAATTTGAAAACCCCGTCTTCATCCTTGGTGTGGGCGCAGGATTTGTCACAATTGCCCTTATCACCGGGAGTATATTGGTTCTTATCCAAAAGTGGCGAAGTTCTCTACGTCGGTAAAGCAAAGAAGCTAAATAATAGAGTTCACTCATATACTAGGCTCAATCGACTCAATAATAGAATTAAACTACTTACTCAGACTGCTACTCAAATTAAATTTCAGGTTTTAGAAAGTGAAATAGAAGCTTTATTAGTTGAAGCAGAACTAATCAGAACTCACCAGCCTAAATTCAATATCCTGCTCAAAGACGATAAAACGCCTCTTTATATTCACATTACTGATGAACAATTTCCCCGTGTTTTAACCATCAGAAAAAAGGAAATGATCAAAAGAAATCCTAAAGGGACCGTCCTAGGTCCATTTCCTAGTGCCTACAAGGTAAAAGAAGTTCTAAAACTAGTCAGAAAAATATTCAAATGGTGTCAAAACCCTGTGGAGAAAAAGGCCTGCTTCTACAATCACATTGATCTTTGTTCTGGAGCATGTATTGGAGAAATTAACCAAGAAGACTATTCCCAGGATATTAAAAACCTAATTTTATTTTTAAGAGGGAAGAAAAAAAGTGTCGTTAAACAATTAGAAAAGGAAATGAAAGATTTATCTGAGCAAGAAAAGTTTGAACAAGCTCAAATAAAAAAAGAGCAAATTTCTTTAATTAATGAAGTCACCCAAAAGCGTTTAAAGCCACACTTAACTCTACCTCAATTACAACTCAGTCGTACAGAAGCAGGTCTAACCTATCTTAAAAAAATCCTAAGAGATCATTTGACTATCCCCAAGGATTGGCCTTTAACCACCATCGAAGGCTATGACGTCAGCAATATTCAGGGAACAAATCCAACTGTTTCGCTAGTTACTTTTACTGATGGCAGACCAGATAAAAGTAGGTACAAAATCTTTAATATAAAATCACTACAAACGCCCAATGACTATGCCATGATGAAAGAAGCTTTAATAAGAAGGCAGAGCCATCCTGAGTGGGGCAAACCTCACCTCGTCATGGTTGATGGCGGCAGGGGTCAAGTTAGAGCTGCCCTCAACATCTGGCGGTGGGACACTCCAGTCATTGGCTTGGTCAAAAATCCTGATCGAATTGTTATCCCAATTGTTGATAAACAAACTGTAAATAATAAAAACAATAAACTAAAAATTGATTACAGATTAATTAAACTAGAAGATAATCATCCTACTCTAAATATCTTGCAACAAATTCGTGATGAGTCTCATCGCTTTGCCCAAAAACAACATAAAAAACTTAGAGTAAGAACAATGTTTGAGTAACTACTCAGCACTATGTGTAGAAATACCAGCCGAGTTTAAATTAGGAACCATTATTAAATTTGTCAGCTGAGAAGTCTGATATGAAAATCCTTGATGCCATGGCTCGTACTTTTTAATTATTTCACTTAAATCCGGGGTGCCATATTCACTAATATAATCATCAAAAACTTGTAATTTTTCAACACCATATTTTTCTAGTGACTCCCTGATTTGATTAATCTCTTTAAAATTAGGGGCCTTTGAATGAAATTTTGCTGAATAAGTAACCAATCTTTGTATGGGTGTCTTTGGGACATAGTTCCCATCAGGCAGTTGCAGACCAAAATGAATAATATCCTGACTAGTGATCCCAACCCCTGCATGCACATGAGCTGCTTGAATTACATCTGCACTAAAACCTTCCTCTTTTAAAATCCATGCTCCTACTAAAGTATGCTGGACATATGGCTTATTAAATGGTGGTTGATTAGTCAACCACTCATAACCATCACAGGCATATACTCCGATATCATGCAGTAAAGCTGCCTGAATCACTACTCCTGGGTGATAAATAGTATTACTTAAATTATTCTTTTGAATAAGGTTTAGACAGATATCTGCCACTATATTGCAATGAGTCCAAACTAAATCAAGAATTAACTCAGATGTGGCATATTTTTTATGCACATTGAATTCAGTTAAATAAGCGTCTTGATTAATGAATGTTTTCACTACATTCCCAGTGTAGCATAGAGATGATCCCTATAGCGTAATCAGTTAACTATCTCCTAGATATTTGGACGTTAACAAACAAATGTGAACCAAATAATACAATCCCTATCCCAAGAATAATCAGAGAATTATATAAATCAGTAACTTTTCTAGCAGACCTTTCTTCGTCAAGATTTGCTTCACAATCTTCAATTTGCTTTTCTATTCTTTTGGCTTCTCCACTTGATTCTTCAATGTCTGAATCAGAAACACCCTTCATTAGTGAAACTGGTTGTGATAAATAATCACACCTTTGTTCATAACCACCAAGTGGATATTTCTCAAATAATTGTGATTTATAATAGTTTTGACCAAGACCATATAATCCAGTCACTGTCATGATCAACCCAACTCCCATAAAGAAATAAAGGTAAATTGTCATGATCAAGTTCTTGCTTGAAGTTTTTTTTTGAGTTTTCATATATATCATTATTATAAACTAAAGAGGGTAGGACAAGCAAAAGTATATTAAAAGAAGCCAATTTTGGTTTTATTCGATCCTAGGTTATAATTGCCTCAAGTTAATAATCCCGTGTAGTGAAGTGGCATCACAACTGTCTCTGAATCAGTTATCCTAGGTTCGAACCCTGGCACGGGATCTTTTTTTCTCAAAAGAAGGCAACCATTTCCAAAGAACTGCTATTTTGAATAGCAGTTAGTGGTTTTTTAGAGACCGTTCAAAAAAGGGCGTTTTTTTCAAAAAAAGATTGATAGATCAATCTACATCATAACAAATATAATTAAGATCATTAGGAAAGAAGTTATTGCTTGATCCATCGGAGTGACAATATCTTTAAAAATAGGGGATGAAAATAACTTGTCAGAAACTGTGGAAATGGCTCCTACTGTATCCGGAAATTTGGGTGACATCAAGTCACTTCTTTCTAGTGGAATAGCGTCAGTAAACACTACGAGGCGATTAGGGGAATTTTCATTTTCTTGATTCCAAACACCCTCATAAGTAATCAAGTTGAGATGAGCTCTTCCGTCTTCTGGCATAAATACTGAACTAACATCATCATTTCTTTCAAAGTATCTAGTTAATTTAACTAAGAAAGCGAGTGTAACTACCCTATCATTTTCAACGTAAACATTATCACCGATCTTTAGTTGGCCTAAATTTTCAAAGATAAATGGATCACCATTTATCTCACCATAATTACCACCAATTACAGCGCTACCTATCTCACCAGGAAGAGGCCCGAGAGAAAACCAAGATACATTAGCTGAACCAGGTCGCACACCGATTCTGCCATCACTAGTGACATAGGTATCTTCGATTGCTGAGTCAAGGTTAATTATCGGAATTCTTAGTCTGACGGGGAGACCTTGAGTCTCCTCACTCGGATAGTTACTATTAAGATAATCTAACTGGCTATTGCCTGTCTCTGGAAACTTGACAGTAGGATACTTCCAACCTAAAGAAGAATCATCTATAGATGAACTCGGGTCAGTCTGCAAGAGCAGGGGGTGATGATGATAAATTTCTATGAGAAGAAGTTAGACTCACTTCTTTTTAATTTTGTGATTGTTCTTTTTAGTTAACATATCTTGAATCCAAAAAGATTTCTGGGTCTTGAAAACCACAAAACTAAACAAAATAATATGAAAGAGAAGAACAATCATGGTCATATCGAGGCCAATTTGATAATAAATTGCATAACTTACGACTGTAGAAATAGAAAAAAAATAATCTAAAAAGTGGTCCATATAGAATCCCCACCTAACTAAACCAGTATCTCTAAATCTTCCTAAAGCCCCATCAAGAATATCTGAAAGATATTGTAAAAAAATTAACACTGCACTGATTAACAGGAAGTATCTATTTCCCACCATATTCTTCGCTGCAAAAACCATCAGTAAACTAAAAAGAATGGTTAATAAGGTTAAGTGGTAAGTTTCAATGAACTTAGGAATTCTAGGGAGTGCCCATTTCACAAACCTTACCTGATAAGGCTCTACCATTGAGTTTAACATTCTTAACTCACCGCTTAATGAACTTAGTTTCATAATGTTTATCCCTCACCCAAGCACTGTCTAATTTTTTATCTATTGATCATTGTAAAAATACATGACCACTGTATTCTAACAAATAAAAAATCATCAAGATAAGGATAAACTGGAAGTTAAAAATAGCTATTCGTTGACAACTAATTTACCTATAGCATACTCAGGTAATAAGTATTCAGCATATTCTGAATGCTTAGGATCATTTTCATACCTGAAGGTTGAATCAGTTCCACAGTCTTTTGCCATTGCCTTGCCCCCAGGGTGATCAGCACTTTCTATGTAAGGAGTAAAATCATAGACTATCTCATTAATTACCTGCCAACAGTCATCTATAGTTTTATGTGCTTTAACATCATCAAGAGTATAAGTCTGAGTTAAAACAACCGGGACCTCTTCGACTGGCACAATTTCTGTGGTTTTTTCTTTTTCCAAAAATATGTAAGACAGACTAACAACTCCAACGACGATTAATAAAATTGAGAAGTATTTATTTTTCATAAAATTAATTAGCTTTTTCTTCCTCAACCGGAACCCCTACTGGGATCATATAAAATAAATCCTCCTGAGCTGGAATGGATAATATTTCTTGCATCAGGTCCTTATTAAATCCTCCTGAAACAACTGTCCCAAGACCAAGGCTTTCAACTTGAAGATAAGCATTCTGACCGGCATGTCCCACTTCTAAAACTACATTCTGGTCATTAGATTTACCATCAAAAGCGTCTGTCATAGCTTGATAATCTCCAGAGATAATCATAGCTGCTGGAGCTGATTTATTTTGTGATTGAACAGCGGCTTCATCAAAGGCAGCAGGGACTTCACTCATTAATTGTTTTAACGAATGACTTTCAGATTGATAATGATAAACTCCAGGATTCAATCCTTCAACGTTCTTTGCAACTAAAGTGACATTAAGGGGATATGCTTCTTTTGCTGACGGTACAGTTCTTCCACCCCAATCAGCAGTCTGCCCTTGTACAGACCAGAGAAGTTGAGAGACATCTGCTAAAGATAGGGCTTCATCTGAGTAAGCTCTTCTTGAACGACGTGACTGCATCGCTTCTTCAACTGACATCCTGCTTGTTAAAGCTGGTTCTGGTAAAGATATTTCCTCTCCAAGGTATGCTCTTTCTTCCCTAAAAACTTCTGGTTGATTCACCATTAATCCACTAGTATCTATAGTTTTTCCTAAGGCAAATCCAATTATTAAAAAGGGGACAGCCATAATAACTGGCTGAAGCTGCAATGAAGCAGAAGTTTTTTTCTTTGACATATAAATAATATTAGCAATATTGGAAATAGTTAGCAATAGATGGCATAAGATATGTTAAGCTGTTTCCAAGTTAACAAAACATACAAAAGAGTATGTAAGCAATTTTAAAAAGATAACACTGAGGAAAATATCTTAATTAAAAACCTATACTTTTCTTCAACAGTAATCAAATCTGCCATTTCTTTAATTTGTTCACCAGACACAACTACATAATTTGTAACTCCCGCTTTATCAACTACTCTTTGTTGAGCTTGCTTATGCGGAGTATCACCTGAGCTATTTGTTACCTCGACATGAACTCCTTGGTCTAAATCTGGAACAACAACATAAAAATCTGGTGAAGTGACAATCTTTTTCAAGACACCATTCTTATCATTGACAGGCTCTTCAATTCTAATTGAACGAGGTTGCATCACCATAAACCCAGCCTCACCAGCCAATCTTGCAAAATTTACTTCTGTTCTATTTCTTCTTGCCATAATAATCACATATATTTTAATAAACACCCAATGTGGAATATCTAATAAATAAGATTTTGTAAGCTTAATGAAAGAATAGTATATCAAACTATGTCAACCTAATTAAATCTTGTTTTCCTGACCAAAACATCTAGTATTCATACAATTTATGTATTCTATTTTAATCATTGAAGATGATCTTTGCCTGGGAAAATCTTTACAAACATTATTTACAAAAAGAAACTGTACCGCCAAGTTGTGTACCAATATTTCAAATAGTTATAAATTCTTAGAAAAAAAGAATCCAGATCTGGTTATTGCTGATCGAGTTCTGCCTGATGGAGATGGAATCGAAATTGTGGAATATTTAAAGGATTATTCCTATAAGACTAAAGTTCTAATGCTCTCCAAAAAATCAGAAGTGGAGAATAGAGTAGAGGGACTAGCCAACGGCGCAGATGATTATCTAGCTAAACCGTTTTCCTCAAAAGAACTAATCCTCAGAGTTGATTCATTATTAAATAAGGATAAATTATCATCAATTGAGTTTATTGAGATTGGAAACCTAAAGCTATTTTATACAAATGGCAACTTTATGATAGAGAAGATAAGCATCCCCATTAGAAAAAGAGAAGTTGATCTATTACACTGTCTGATGATTCATCATGGGCAAGTTGTATCAAGACATCAGATGATAAATTGGGTATGGGGCTGTAATAGTAATTTACCCACCCTGTCTACAATTGATGTTTATATCACCAGGCTCAGAGAAAAATTAGGACCACATAAGCAGTATCTAAAAACTATCCGAGGATTTGGCTATCAACTCAAATTACCGGCAGACTAAATCTAATAATTGTCCCTAAGTTAACTTCTGAGATTACCTTTAACTTCCTCTTGAAGTGTTTTTCGACAATTCTCTTAACAAACCACATCCCAAATCCATGTCCTTCGCCTTTTGTTGTATATCCATTACTAGTCAACAAAATTAACTGCAAAGCATTAATTCCACTTCCAAAGTCTTGAACCTGTATTTCTAGCTGTCTTCTCCTCTCTACTACTGTAACAATTACCACTTTATTTGCGCTCTCTTTTAGATATGACTCAAAACCATTCTTGATAAGACAAGTCATTAATTCAAAGAAGTATAGTTGATTTAAATTAATATGCTCTTTACCGCTACAAAGCTTAATATTAAAAAGCAGCTCATATGTTTCATCTTGACGTTGGTATAAAGTTTTTAACCTTTGTAATAGCTCAGCTACACTAGCTCTATTATCGACAGACAGATTACCAAGAAAAGGAATATTATCAACTAATTGAGTGATTTGATCTTTAGCAACTTGAACACTTTCGATAAGAGCCTTGACCCGTTTATTCTGACAATCTTTTGTTGCTCTTTGTAATTCATCAAGATTAATCTCCAGTGAAGTTAAAGGAGACTTTACAGAGTGAATAAAAAAAGTCCCACCGGGAATGTGGGCACTAACTTGATTATCTATGAGCTTTATTTTTTTCAACTCACTAAAGAACAGTGAAATAGTGGAGATATCTACAATAGACATATAATCACAAAAATCTGTGTGATTATATACACACTTACTACTTAAGTCAAATATTCATTGAAAGATCACTCTTTTAACTCCCACAGCTGTAAGCAAGGAGCATTGTCAGGGCGGCACCATTCTTGTAAAAGATCCCTGTTTTCATAACCAACTAACTCCATTCGGTGTGAGTTAACAACTAACAAAGTCCTATCAAATTCTTCAGCCCTACTGAGAAACTTCTCAGAAACTTCTTTTACCGGATAACCGATTCCATCAACGTAAATATTTGTCACATCACGACCATGCAGGTACATTAATATCCCATCAGGTAAGGTACCAAAATATCCTTCTGTAGCTATGGCAATTTTTTCTGTTTGAGCCATTTGCTCAATCACATCCACCACTTCTTTGATGCCATGACCTGAGGACCACTTATATAAATACTGTTCTTTGTCAGCACTGACAAAAGGAGTCAAATTTGTTTCGAAAATTGACTGATAAATATAAACCCCTGATGAACCTAAAATATTTGCTAGCATTAAAACTAAAATTATCTGTCCTCCTAACTTCTTTAACTGATTTTTATTTTTTTCAAAATAATCATAAAAATGCTCAAAGGCTAATACACCAGAAAGGGTAAAGAAAATACTTGCAGTCATCAAATATCGAGGATAAACCACTTTGCCCATCAGCATCATTGGGGCTAAAAACAACAAACCTAAAAACAACAGTAAATGGTGGTCTTTTTTCCTCAGGGGAGAAAAGAGGGCTGCAACTACCATCGTCATTAACGGCAAAGTTAAATACTGGATAAAGTATCTAAAATAATTTGGAATACTGATGATAGTTTCTTTCCAAGCTCCACTTAAGACCTCGCTAAGAGGATAGAGAAAATCTCCACCACGAGAGAAGAGCTGTCCAAAAGCAGGATGCAATTTAAGTGACACAAAGACAACAAGGCCAATAAATATTCCAAGGCCAACTTTGACTAATAAAACAAACCACTTTTCAAAATTAAGTTTGTTAACAAACAGTGTGGAAAGAGCCAAAACGGGAACAAACAAAATAGCCGGTAATTTGGTTAACATAGCTAATCCAAAGCTAATTCCAGTAAAAGTAGTCCATAAAATGTCATGCTTAGTAAATTTCAATCTGACCAATTTTTTTAATTTATTGTCGTTAGATTGACTTAATTTAAGTACTCCAACTATAGCTAAAGATAACCAAAGGGTCATCATCCCATCCATCAGTATCATTCTATGATGAAAGTACCAAAAAGGTAAAACACTAGTTAAAAGCATACCTAAATATTGAGTCCATTTCTTGCCCCCAAGCAGTTTGACTAACCAAGCAACTGTGAAAATTTGACCCAAACCAACTAAGACTGAAACAAGTCTTCCCGCAAAAAGTGGATCAGAAAATAAATATTGAAAAGGCAGTAGAGACCAAATAAACAAAGGCGTTTTGCCATCGTTAAGAGGAAAAAAGGCATATCTAAGTGGTTCATCCATTATTAACTGAGCCCATCTAACATAGATAGCTTCATCAGCAAAAACTGGTAAAGCAGTTAGCCCTGATAAATGAGTTAAAAAATAAAAGATGACAATTGCAATAACTACCCAAGAAGATTTTTTCATTAATATTAGTCTACCATTAAATAAATAGCTAATTTTAAACTATTTAATCTCTTCTTTACCCATGTAGGGTTGTAACACCTCGGGAACTTTAATAGAGCCTTCTGCAGTCTGATAATTTTCAATAATTGCTGCCAGTAAACGAGGGGAAGCTGCCATCGTGTTATTCAAAGTATAAACATGCTTTAGACTACCATCCTTAGCCTGATATCTAATATTAAGTCGTCTT
>Ga0100403_1000668_pt1 | contig 34015 bp, 52 predicted proteins | sample CryGeymet201501t_FD_83663 | JGI IMG/M metagenome (GOLD analysis project Ga0100403, IMG submission 83663) | Groundwater microbial communities from Crystal Geyser aquifers in Utah, USA - Crystal Geyser metaG 2015-01t | ecosystem: Environmental > Aquatic > Deep subsurface > Groundwater | place... | reverse complement strand
CTTGTTTCCCTTTGAAAGATCGATTGCAACGCTTGAAGCAGGGGTCAAAGTGATCCAATCTTGATATGCACCCTGAACTTTTGGTTCACGCATTACAAATTCAACCTGTTCACGCATATCAGTGATGTCTGCATTCTGAATTTCAGTTTCGCTTGAATCTACTGCAACGTGTGCAAGTACGATGTATGGGTTTGAAGCACCGATGGCTGAACCAATTGCGGTGTCATCTGGTGCTGAAGGTGAAGCGGAAGGTGTTCCGGCAACAACTGTCAACTTGGCCACATTTGAACTGGTCGTGTTTACAGTAGCACCAAGGTCAATGTACAAAACAACCGCATCGATGCGTTGGTTTCCTGAACCATTGGCCGTAATGGTCAAATCAGCATCATCGGTGTGCATCATGACAGGATAGGCCATGCCACCATCGGCATTTGGGATGACTGCACGGGCCAAAGCACCTGCAAGAAGAACCTTGACTGTCATATCTGGGACAGATTGAGCCTCGACTTTGAAATCGTCGCCATTTTTGTTGAGTACACCACCACCATTCGTCAAGAATGACATGAAAAAGTTCATGATTTCTTGTGGGTGTAGCGTCCCACCTGTTCGCATTGTTTGGATGACTTCTGATGACATAGTTTTGTTCCTTCCTCTATATTAGTCTAATTTTTAGCGTTGAGCAATTGCATCTATATTGTATCCCAAGTGGCCCCATTGTATCTTTTTAGAGTTGCATCAACCCAAGCTGTTCCATTCCACACTTTCAGTGGTTTTGCAACGAAAGCACCGCCAACGTAGGCTTTGACTTGACTTCCAGAAACAACCGGTGCTTCGCTTGGTGCCGAATCACCACCTAAACCAACACCAACAATGTCAACTTTGAAGTTTGCACTTGTGTTTCCAGTCGTTCCAACCTGAATCCTACCTGCTGAAGTGATGTCACTGTTTGTATATTCTTGATTCCAAGTTGCCGGTTCAGAATCACCATCCGCCCAAATCCTCAATTTAATTGCACTGCCCTGAACTCTAAATCTAACCCAATATAAAGTGTCATTATTCATTGTGAAAGAAGCTGTTCCCAAACTGGTTTCTCTCCCTGAAACTGCTTTTCTTATATCGAGTACATTTGTGTCATTCCGAACAAGTGCGACATATCCCGTTCTTGCTGACTCTAGTGTTCCACTAGCACGTAACGCCAAAAGAAGAATTCCTGCTGTGGAAGTATTGAATTTAACCAAAATTTCCTCATCGGCATCTAGTCCAGAAACGTCATCCCAAGAAAGTCCCGTTCTATTGTAAGCACCCAATTCAGTTACTTCAAGATATTTACCACCAGTAAATCCGGCATCATCCCTTACTGTGAAAGCACTTGTTGTGTTCCAAAATTCAGTCCAATCACTTGGTTGTGCTGACGTTGTATATTCTGAAAAATCAGTGAAGTGCTGTGACATATTATGCTGTATCAACCCATAGATCGTTTGTACTTGGTGAAGTTGGTTCGGTTGCTGAAACAGTCAATTTTGCAGGACCATCGGCTTGAAGCGTTCCAAGGGTTGCACGGGCTGTTCCGGCATCGGCATCATCAACAAGTGTTGCACCAAACGCTGAAATGGTTGTGTTTGCCGGAAGTGAAAGTGTTTTGATATCAGCATCAACTTCACTGTCCATCAATGCACCGGCTGAAGTGACATTTGCCGTGTCAGTTATGTCGGCACCTGCTTCAATACCGTCAAGTTTTGATTCGTCAGTGGCAGTGAAATGCTTGTTTGTGGTTCCGGCGGTTATGTCGTCGAGTGTTTTTGTGGCCAAATCAGTTGCAAAGTCAGTGCTGTCATAGTGGGCCAAATCTGTGATGTCTGATTCAGTGTGTGTGTGTGTAACTGTTGCGTATAGTGTGTCAAAGTAGGTTTTCAACGTGGCTTTGATGTTTGCCCAAGTCAGTTTTTTCAACACGTTGGAAGCCACGGAATCAGTCAATCCAACCGTGTCGGCATCAACTGGCGTTGTCTTGGCAGTTGCACCGAAAATAGACGATCCCACGTTCCCTGCATCGGTAACATCAGCACTTGCTTCGATACCTGCCAACTTTGTTTTCTCTGTCGCCGTGTAGACTTTGTTTGTGGTTCCATCAACGTGGTTGTCGGTATCAAAAGCATCGCCATTGACGTTTGTTGGGTCATAGGTAGCTTTTGCCATATCACCGGCACCGGCGTCAATCCATTCTGTATCAAGACTGGTGTTTGATGCTTTGGCAAGAACTTGGCCAGTAGTACCACCAACCGGAACGCCTTCACCTTGGGTTGCATAGGCCAGAGAAGTCCAAGCCGTTGTTCCGTCACCGATCTTGAATTTCAGTGTGTCGGTTTCAAGGCCCATTTCACCTGCTGATAATGTTGGATTCGCTGAAGTCCATTCACTTGCTGTTCCTCGGCGAAATTGTATTCTTACTGGCATATTTTACACTCCCCCTGCGTCTATATTATCAATTGCATCGTACACCGACGTTGGTGTTCCGCCGTCAAGGTTTGGTGATCCATCAGAACCACCGGCCCCACTTCTTTCCATTGTTCGAAGTCGTTTTTCATGTTCATCGATAGTTTTCACAATATCATCTGTTGAACTCATGATGCTTCTTCCTCAAATGTTAGTGTTACGGTTGCATTGTGATTCAATGTTCGCTGTTTCAAGCGATATGAAGCGTCGATGTTCTCAAGCGGAATTTTCACCGGCAATTCATCACCTAATTCATATTCTGTGAACAAAGGGCTGTCATAGTCAACCACAACTGTTGGAATTTTTCTTGGTGATTGCATCAATTCAAGTGCCCGTTCACCTTTTGCAATCAAGTTGGCACTTGTTCCAGTGTCTTTTTCACTGATTCCACGCTGAAGTAAAAAATAGTTTTCTTTGACCGCATTTGTGGATGTCACGGCTTCAATTGCCATGCTTTCACGCTGTCCTTCACCGAAAACAAAGATTTCGTTGGCCATCTGATTCAAAAATAGTGTTCTTGTGGTAAAACTTCTGATGTTCACACCATCGATCAGGGCCAAATTGGGCTTTGCTGAACCTTTGGTTGGATAATAACAGTTGATCACTTTTGCCGGTGTAATATCGATATCAATTCCATTCACAACATCATCGCCACTTAATTTTTCGATGGCTTCTTTTATTGTGTTGTAGTAGAACGTTCGATTTCTTTGAACATCGTTTGGTTGAGTTCCAAGAGTGAATCCAAAGTCACCGTATGACAATGCTTGTGTGTAGTTGATCAAATCTTCGATGATTTCCCAAGCATATTTGTTGACGTACTCTTTGCTTGTTGCCACATCTGGATGATTGGTGAAACGTGCTTCCAAAAGATCGATCCAACTATTGATTGCAATGGTTCTTGTATACACACCATTGACGTCACGTGACGATGATGGTTCGCCAATAAATCCACCAAAAAGAAGGTTGTCATCTTCATCATAAATGTAAGCCTCACGATATCCTGCTTGTAGAATGTAATCTGGGTCAACACCATAAAATTCGCCAATCGCATTGATCGTTTGACGGTTGAAAGAAACTGTCCCACTGGCACCACCATTCAACACTTCAGTGAAAGAAAATGAATCATAGGGCACTTCCCACTTGAGTGATCCATCGAGGTTTTGAATGATAATCTTAAACGTCATATACCTAGATAGTGATCTTGAAACGTTACTGTGGCATATCCCCCCGTGAAAGAGGCACCAAGTAGTTTCAAAGAGTTCACCCCTTCTTGAATTTTCCACCAGTCGCCTGACACATATTGAAAGACATTCAAATTGTCATTCAAACGTGCCGTGTGAAGCCTGAAGTCGAGATCGATATAATCGTCTGCATCAAGGGCATAGGTGATTGATAACTGTTCATCGGTCGTTGCGTTTCGAAGCACTGGATTGGTTACACCGCCATAAATTCTTGCAGTGAAGTTTGCTTCAGTGTTTCCATTGTTGGTGACATTGTTTCCAGAGATATCAGCACCAGTCAATTCAAATGGGATTTCTGAAGGGACCGCACCGCCACCACCTTCACCAGAAACGATTGTATTGGTCTTGATTTCGTTTCCGAGTAGGAATGGATATGGTGCAACCATTTCAAGTCGAAATGGGCATCTGATGGCCTCACCCTGCTTGTAATCCATGCCCATGGGTTCAGTCAAAATCACATCTGATCGAACAATCAAGCCAGATTGTGTTGTAATCACTGCCCGTTGCAATCCTTTTCGAATGTTGAGTGCTGATTGCATTGAACGTCGCTTCGCTTCAAAGTCTGAAACATCATCGCCAATGATTCGACCCTCAATGGCCATTTTTCGTGACCCATAAAGGTATGAACCGAGTTTTGCACCATCGGCATTGCCAAAATCCTTGATATCAGTTCTGACCACTGGAAAATCAAAACCGAAGTGATCGTCGATTGTGATTCCTGTTGACCATGGGCCAAATGTTAGTCCGCCGAGTGCTATTTGTTTGATCATCGCTGTTTGTTCCTATACATAAATGCTAGACGCTGATTGACTATATCGACATCAACCGTGTCGGCAACTTCGTTTGTGATGTATTGATTCACAATTGGTGTGCCACCGCTACTTCCTGCACCTGCCAGTGCCGGTTGAGTGTTTGCCATTCCCAAAACGCTTCCGTGATAGTCTTGGCCACTGATTGAATCATACAAATCTGAATAGAATCCTGCAATCTGCCCTGTCCCCTTCTCGACCAATTCGACCAATGAAGGGCTGTTTTTGTGGAACGGTGAAATTTTTGAAGCGGCGTCCTTGATTGCCTGTGCCACTTCCTCGATCTTTTGCTTTGCTTTGATGAACGGTTCAACAATAGCATCATAGATTCTTGTGGCCATGTTTTTGATGCCAGTCCAGATCTGATCGAACAAGTTTGAAATGAAGTCCTTCATTCCCTGAAGAATTTCAGAAACCCTTGTTCTGGCACCTTCAGTTTTTTCAGCAAGTGTGCTTTTGATACTTTCCCAAACTGATCGTGCAACACCAAGCATGGCATTCCAGATCCCTGAAAGAGTTCCCTTCAATTCGTTGAATCTGTCGGTCATCCAATTCAATGCCGGTTGAATGATCTTTTCGTTTATCCACTTGAAAGCATTGCCTAGTTGTTCACCAAGCCACACAAATAATTGATAAACTTCGACAACAATCCTTGCCACAATCGCTGAAAGTAGCAAAATGACAGGGAACAGGATATTGTCAAACATCCACTTCCAAAAATTCACCCAAAACATAATGTAGTCAAGAATTGGTTGCAAAACAGTCATCAGAACACCGAGAAATGCCGAAAATGCTTCGCCAACTGCCTTCAGCACACCATCGATCATGACTTTGAACTGTTCCCATTTTTCAGATATCTTGGCCGGAATCCCCATCAACCACTCAAAGGCACCCTTCAGAAAGTCAATAACTGAAGCCGTAATGTCCTGAATACCCAAGAAATTGTTTGACCAAGCCATGTACAGAAGTGTTATGACTGCAATGACCAAACCTGCCGGTGAAAGTAGAAATCCGATTGCTGTTGCAATTCCGGCGAATATGGCAATCACACCTTGAACCGCCATGATGGCACCCAAAGCGATCGCAATCCCTTTTATTGCGGAAATGATGACTTCTTTATTGTTAGAAATAAACCCAAAAACTACCGCAATGATCTTCTGAAAAACTCTGAGAATATCAATAAAAGTTTTGTATTTGTCATAAGTTGATGGGTCTAGGTTTGCACCAATGTCCCAATCAGCGTGAAATGCGTCCGCAATCAATGTCATGACTATCCCAACATCTTTTGCAAAGGCAATTATTTTTGGAATTGCACTTTCAAACCAACCGAGGAAATTTTGTGCCAATGTTTTGATTGCATCAAAAGCACCAGATTGCATCAAAATGTCTTTCAAACCAAGGCCAATTGTGTCTTGGATGTTTGACATGACACCCTGAAGCGACTTCGACTGATTATCCATCGCACCTTCGAACAACCCACCGGCTTCAGATGCTTTTGCAAGTGATTCAGTTAGCAATTCATAACTGACATCCATATCTTTGACTTCATCAACTGATTTTCCAGTGGCTTCAGCTAACAAACCATAGATATTGATACCGGCCATACCAAACTGCTTCACGTCCACTGCTGACGCTTTTCCAATCGCCTTGATCTGTTGTAAATTTGCCCCTAGACGGGTTAATTCTGCTGTTCCACCACCTGTTGCGGCAACGGCGTTTCCAAGATCTTTGATGACCTTTCTGGACCCGTCGGCACTCTCACCGGCTGAAATCAGCATTTGGTTGACTTTGATCAGTTCCGGCAGGTTGTATGGGGTCTGTTTTGCATCTTCTTGAATGGCTGACAATGCCTGAAGTGCTTTTCCACGATCTTTCAAAAGTGTGGTGAAGGCAATTTCTGACTGTTCGAAATCTTTGGCCGTGTTGATAGCTTGGGCACCAAGGGCACCAAGTGAAATTCCACCAACTAGGCCACCAACCAATGAAATGGCTTTGCCGAACTTTCCGACTGCACTTGTAACTGATCCGAATGAAGAATTGAATTTTGATTGAAGGGATGAAGCCTGATTTCCTAGTCCAGAAATAGTGCTTTTAGCGGTAGCAATACCCTTCTGAAGATCTGAAAGGTCTGACTTGAATTTGGCAATGATTGATCCGGCTACGAATGACATTATGTTTGTTTTTCTTTTGGTCCCTGTTTCTTACTGCCAAAGAATGATTTGAGCTTGGACATATTTCGTTTGACAGTTGCATCATCAACATCATCGACATTTTCTTCATCTTCCCATCTTAGTTTTTTGACCTGATAATCGAGTTTTGCTACCAATTCCCGACGATCATTTTCTTTATATTGTGGACTACATGCCACCGAAATGGCAACGAGTTGTTCTTGTAGTCTTTCGGCCGTGATCTGGTCCATGTAGTACAGGGCTTCGTCCAGATATGTTTGCTCCAAAACTTCTGTCTTTGTCCAGTGGTAGCTGTATGCTATCCGGTGGATTATGCCCTGAACCCAATCACTTGCTTTGTTTATTTTGCTTTGATCATCGGATTCATTTTTGCTGATCCGGTGTTCTTGTTTGTGTACAGGGCGAACATTTTTTTTACTTTGTCAATTATCCCCCTGATATTGTTTACTTCCAAGATCGCTTCGATCAAATCAACGGTGTCATCCATGCCCAAATCCTCAAGAAGCAACTTTTCAGTCAATTCTTTGCTGTTTGAAGCATCGACAACGAATGTTGAAACTTTGTTGATTGAAACGGTCATCAGCATGGGCACATGCTCAAAAAGGAAATCTGCATCACGAGTTTCGGCATCCCAAGAAGAAAATGCACCCTTGATTTCTGGTGGAAGATCCTTGAAGCCTTCGATCAGCTTTGCAATCTTCCCAATTGGAAGTTTGTTGACTGTTACTTTGTGACCTGAAAGGTCCAATGTTTTACTATTCATCTTTTTTCTTTCTATTTTCGGGGTTTCTGCGGGGTTAGCACGACCCCTGAACCTCTGTGAAAATTAGTGTGATTTGTTAATCAGTGCTATCACCGATGTGGCCAAGCCAGTTGCCATCGGATTTGGTGTCGTCTACCAAAGCAACGAAAGGAATCTCAAGGATTCTTTGATCTTCGTTGTTGTAGTCAACTTCGATTTCATCCATGGCCACTGCTTTGTGAAGAACTACATCTTCACTGCCGTCAGTGTTTCCAATTGGACGAAGGACGAGTTGACCAGCCTTGGTGGCTAAACGCTTTCCAGCATTTGAGCCAAGAGTCAATCTGCCATCAGTTGCACCATCTCTGGTACCATTTGGCAAACCGGCTTCCCAAACGTCAAGATCAACTTCAGCAATGCGGACCGTAACGGTTACGGTTTCGCCATTCAATGCGAAGTCGACTGGGGTTTCACCCCATTGATCGGCTGTTAGCTTGATGTTTTCAGGGGCAATCGAAACGGTCACACCACCTTTGGTGCGTCCAAGATAAGCTCCTTTGAACCAAGCGTCACATGCACCGATTTTGAGTTGTTCGGCTGACATAAATACGCCTCCTTTCTACTTAATACTATCATCATTATAGACAGAAAATAATGGGTACGCTATTGGGTTTGTTCGTTTTGGCCCAAAGCCTGTTGAAGAAACTGATCTTTGTTGGGGTTGTAGTATTGCTGATCTTCTTTGACAATCTTCACCAAACGGTTGAATGGTGTCCTGTAAACGATGAAATTGAAGTGATTGCACTTGTAACATTTGGTCAAGGTACGTCCCCAAACAATGTATTCATGCTGAAGCAATGCACCACATTCTTCACATCGAACTTCACGCCAAAAAAGTGCTTTTATTTTGTCAATTGATTCTGAAATGAATTTTCGCATATTAGTATGTGTTTCTGATTTCGAACAGAACATTGAAGCTGAAGATTTCCTGTCCACGATCATTTTTTCCGATTGAAGCCGGTTCTTGGATAGCCATTGACTGCATCACTGACGTTCCACCCATGGTGTATTCGTGTTTTTGATGAAATAGGGCATACAGGGACCACAATTTTGAACGGGCCACACTATAATCGAAATCACGGGCCATGAATTGAATTGTTGGTGCCAACTTTGGAATGTCACGATCTGATTCAACACTTCCAGTTTCATCGACCATGATCTGATTGACGTCAACATTTGGCAAATCCTGATTATCAAACCAACCGGAAACAAAAAGATTCTGGCCATTTGTGGCAACGCCTTGTGCTTGAATATAGTCTGTTAGATCGGTGATAAATGTGTTTGTCATAGTTTTGTCATTTCGCCTTCAAGGTTTACACGTCCAATTTCCATGAATTTTGACATGTTCTTTTTCATCGGGTCCTCAAGATACTTCTTTTTTCGACCCTTCTGATACTTGGTGATGACTCTTTTCCCGTCACCGCCTTCGTGCTGATAACTTGCATATTCGATATTGTAAACAACACCGATGTCATCTGGTCCATTATTGAACACACTTCCCGACTTCTGCAAGTCACCAATGTCATGTGGCACTTCTAGTCTGGACAGGACCAAAAGTGAATCGGCCATTTCTACCATGCCACGTTGGGCCATTTTCTCAAGCCCTCGACTGAACTTGTCCAAGATTTTTTGAATCTCGGTGTCATCGATGCTGAAATCAAAATACTTTTTTCCCATGTCATTCTTTGTTTTCCAAAAGCAACAATTTTTTGTGGTTTGTTCGACCTTGTAAGTTGCGTTTATCCATGATTTTGCTGACGATGTATGTCTTGCTCTCAAAGTCTATTTTATCGCCTGAATTGACGGTCTGAAGCGGTCCAACCCACATTTCCAAGTCTGCTGTGACTTCTTGGCCATCAGCATTGATCACTTTCGACTTCGTGCCCTGTGAACGACACTTGAATGCCACACCGGTGCCAACTGAAATTTTCCCAAATCGATCAACCGTTGATTGTGGATATCTTGTGGCTGTCTGATTGAGGTACGAAGTGATTGACATTATCGTGAAATCCTTCCAATTCTACTGATCAAGCCTTTCAAGTGTGCTTTTGCCTGAACTGAAATTGGCATTTCGCCACCAGATGAAGCACCGTCGCCATAAGTTTCTGACAAATCGCCAATGCTGTATGACTTGACGCCTTCAGCTTGAAGTTGGGACCTCTCACCACCGCCACTTGAGATGAACAAAGCCTGTTCAACCACTGCACGTTTCACTTTGTCTGGAACTGGCATGATGACAGTCACGTATGAAGTCAATGAATCTGGTTGAGTTGCGAAATTCTCTGAAATGGTTACTTTTCCAGTGGCCATGTCAAAATCACTGATTTGGTATGTCTGCCCCTTGCCGGTTCCATCAGAAACAACCAAAGCACCACCATTCCAATGATCGTCTGGCATATTGGTTCGGTTTGCTAGTTGTCCACATACCACGGCATTTGCTTCAACCGAGTTGACCTTGACTTTTGCACTTTGTGAAGAACGTTGTGGAAAACTCAAAGACTGTTTTCGTCTGTATTCACGGGATTGGTTATAGTATTTTTCGTCAAAGAAACGAAGGGCATCAATCTGTTCTGAAGCCATAACCAAGGCGTACGCTTTTTGATCAGCAGTCAAATCACCCCAATTCTGGGTATTTGGCCGGTTTGTGATCATTGCATCAGCTTCAGCAACGGTCAAATATGAATTTGCATCTGGGTGGGTTGGGGTGGCGATAATAGTGACTGACATATATTTTCAGTATAACTTATTTCCGGCTTTCCGTGTATATTCAAGCGAATCTTTTCAACACTTCTGCCAATTTGTCAACGGTCTTTTCAATCGTGAATCCCTTTGCATACTCTGAAACCTCTTTGCTGTGAACCATGTCCAACTGATTTCCCTTGGCCTTCCAGTCCTCAAATTCGGCTCTCATTGCCATCTTCAGTGAATGAAGCGTTGGTTGCCATTGATGGCCCAAATCAAGCGTTCTGAGTTCGGTATTGTCATATTTTGCATTGATCTGTTCAAACTCAAGGCCATGGCAGTATCGATCGTCAAAGTATGTGGCCATTCCAGTGTGATTTGGGATGATCGCACGAAGGCCAGTCGCCATTGCTTCCAAAGGTGTCAATCCAAAACCTTCACCACGGGAAGGGAACACAAAACAGTCTGCATCACGAAGCACTTCATACATTTCTTCTTGTGGCAATTTCCCACTGATTTTTTCAATGTTTGGGTACTGATTGAATGGTGGTGTTATGCCCAAAGTCGTTTTGAATACCAATTTGACCGGCTCTGCTTCGTCAAATTCTTCTGTGAAAGCCTGAAAAATCAAATCCCATCCCTTTCGCCACTTGAAGGCATCGAAGTGCAAGAATGTGAATTTGTGACCATCTGGCCTGTTTGAACGGTCCAAAAAGTAGAAAAAGTCAGGGTCATACCCAAGTGGGACCACTTCAGGAACAACGCCGAAATTCTTTTCCATAACATCAGCACAAAATTGAGTGGGCACCAATACATGATCAGCCATTTTCAGCCACGGTTCCCAAAACTTTGGGTACTGATCTGATTCGAACATTGTGTATGAAATCTTGATTGGGGTTTTTACCAGTGAAAGAGTATTTGGCAGGTGATAGCACAATCCAACATTCTGGCCTTGATGCAGGGTGTTCAGGTGGATGCCACGATCAACAATTCGACGCTTGATATTGACTGAACTGTTGCCATAGCCATCGACATTTTTGGTTGGGGCCATGTAAAAAATATCATGAAGGTGTTTTTCTTTGGCAAGGGTTTCTTCTCGATGATTGACGCCATGAATGAAATCCACACGTTCATTGACTGTGGCCATCCGGTATTTCTTGCGTAGTTTGTTGAGGGCGGTATAGTTGGGGACCTCTATTTCGAGAACCTCACCTGTTGAATCGACAAAGTATTGTTTCATTTTTCAATCCTTTCATATTGCATTGATTATTTATACCAAAAAAAAGGGGCCTCCGCTATTGGAAGCCCCTTCTGGTTTCGAATCAAACCAATGATTATTGAGTTTGAATAACCACACCGAGTTCTGGGCGGAGTACACCGACACCGAACAAGACGTCGAGGGTTAGCTGATCAGCTAACAGATCGGCGTTGTAGCTATACAAGGCTCTCATTGATAATCCACTGACGGGATCAGTGATGACACTTACCTTCACACCTTCACCACGAGGGGTTGGGAGTGGACGCATTGCCAAACAGATGGCACGTCTGTGCATCAAGGCGTTGCTGTAAGTAGCAGGGGAACCACCGTCATCTGGTGTGAAGATAGATTCAAAGGTTTTGAAGCTGTGAATCGTACCGACTTCACCATCTTGGATTGCGACGTTTGCACCGTAGTCACTGACTTTGGTGAAGCGATCAACTTGCAAGAGGGTGTTGACTGCACCAGTTTCCCAATAACCAAATCGGCCAGACATAGGGGCACGGTTGTCGGTGATCACTTTACGAGCTTGTAAAACGAACCCTTCCATCGTGTCTTTGGTGGCACCAGTGGCGTCAATAGGACTGTTGGTGAAGTTAGCAAATTGAGCGGCGATCGAAGTTTCGATCTTCTCGGCCAAAGCTGTGATCATGTCACCAAGATAGGTGTCCTGAATGTTACGGTCGGTCACTGCCTGTGCGTAATCTTCAGGGGCGATGGTCACTTCCCAATGCTGATCAACGGTGATGTCCACTTTGTCCATTGAAGGATCTTGCAAAGTGACTGCAACACCGGCTGACTTCTGATTGGCGACCAAAGTACCTGTCTTTGGAACGCTAACAGTAGCACCTTTGCTGACTGATTGACCTGCTTTTGCTTGGCCAACAAGTTCTGACTCTTTAGTAACGTTTTTGGCAAGGTGAAGTTGAGTGGCCAGAACGGTCAATGCTTCTTGGGCAATGATTTCTGGTGTGATCTCAACAACATCTGCTCTTTGAATGGTATCTGCCATGATATTTTCCTTTCAGATATTATTTTTTACTATTTTTTCTGAGGGCTTATGTCGTCCTCAATTCGTCCTGCACCTTGTGCTTCAAGGATGGCATCACGATTTTCAGTATAGAACTTCGTGTCGGATAGCTGTGAACGCTTGAAGGTTGGTTTGTCTTGCTGACCGCCGTTTGGGGCACCGCCTTCATTTCCGATACTTGGTTTTTCTACTTCACCAAACAAATATGGTTTTTCGGTTTTTACACTTTCGACCAATTCTTTGACCTTTGCTTCATCAACCGTGCCATCCTCTGACACTTCGATTTTTCCTGCAATGATCTGTTTGACAAGTTCTGGGTCACGTGAACCCAATTCTGATGCGACTTTAGCAATGGCCTGTGACTTTGCGGATTCTTTCAACTGACCACGAAGTTTTTCGGTTTCAGCTTTCTGATCTTCAAGCAACTTTTCGAACTCACCGTTCTTTTTTGCTTTTTCTTCTTCCTCTGCCTGTTTTGCCTTTTCAATTTCTTGAAGTTTGGCTTCAGCCTGTTCACGGGCTTCTTTTTCTTTGCGTAACTTTTCAGCTACAACATCGTAACTGGCTTTCGGAATTGTTTCGCCTTTGTCACCACCTTTGTCGGTGTTCTTGTCATCATTTTTGTTTGGATCATCTGCCATATAGCCTTTCTGCTTCGCCGTTGTCGCCGGTACGCCACGAATTATTTGTAAGGACACTATCAGAATACAATGTTCATCGGTGTGTTGCAATAGGTTCAGAAAAAACTTTGTTCGAACAAACTTTGAAGTTTATTTTTTACGCTTCACTTAACGCATTGATTGATTACTATATGAGATACTTATTGTTTTACTAATCACCACTCCCCTACTCTGCCCATGTGTGCCACTTTTTTTTGTTTTTAGCCTGAAGGACCACTCCCCTACCCTCTCGGGTGTCCCTCTCGTACTCGAGGAAAACGGCACTTTTGACAAAAATACCCCTCTCGGACCGGTGGGGGAGGGGTTGAAGTGGTATATTCGGGTTATCTTCGCAATTATTGCGTGAATAAATTACATGAAATCAGTCAGTCGAATCATCGCATTTCGAAGTGGGTGATTCTTTCGTATTGAAGTATTTATGTACTCAATTGCTTTTTTCTTATTTCCAGCATCAAGCAACTTCCTGAACTGTGGAACGCCATCAATATCCATATCACGAAGCATTTTTTCGTGTTCTTTTTTGGCTTCTGTGAATGACTGTTTGTTTTCTGGTTGGTATTCAATGACTTCCAAATGAGTGTTGAACCGTGCATCTTCTGGGTGCTTCAGTCGTAGCGATTCAAGGGCATCAACATCACCATCGAGCATTGCATTTTTGTACTTCTCAAAGTCACCGGTGGTCCCTTTTTGATCAACGCTTCCTGTTGGTTCTTCGACCTGCTCAAAATCTTCATCGATCATTTCGACGTCTATTGGTTGAATGAATTTCATATTGAACCCTCCAAATCCTTGAATACTTTGAATAATTGTGGGGCACGTTTTGCAAAACCTTCTGGGTCCAATCGATACTGTGCATACCCATCGGCAAAAACTTCTTCGAAACTTGAAAGATATTTCACCGTCTTTGTTCCAACCGATGTGTATTTCTGACCATCTTTCGATCTGATTTTTCCACCCCTCAAATATGACTTGATCAAATCTTCGAGGCTGTCTGTTGATTCAAGGCCGTGTTCCTTCTCAAACGATTTGATTGAATTGGCAACCCGTTCATACACAACTGTTTTGCCATCTGCTCTCAACGCTTCAAGGACTTCTTTTTGCTTGGTCAACTTGTTGAATTGATAGATGCCACTTCTGATTTCTGTTCGATCGTTGAGTTGGTAGTCAATGAAATGGCCCATTTCGTGATAGAAAGTTTTTGATGCCTCTTTGGCACCGAGTGTTTTTTCTACCTTCTCGATATTGGTCAAGTTCAGGTTCACTTCATTGGTGAGTGGCGTATAGCTTCCGGCGTTCGATCTCTTTTTTGTGATTCCAGTTACCAAACCACGTTTGTCTGAAAGTGACTTTTCAAAACCATTCATTGCATACTTGTATTCACGCTTTGAATCTGAGAACACCACATCGAAAGCATCACCAACCACTGAATCGGCGAACATCTCACCCCATTTGGCACCCTTTGCGAAAGCCATCAATAGTTGCTTGTTTTTGGCAATTACGTCTTTTTGAATGTCGCCAAATGCCCTGTACTGCTGTTTGTTAGCATCCCAACCAACTGCTTGGTCCAAATACGTCTTGTGGTATGGACTGAATACATGACGGCAGTTTGGGTGAAATAGGCCGTTTCTCTCTGCCTCACGAACTGAAATGTACCCACTATTTCGACCGGTAACTGACAAAACCTTCAATTCAAATGGGGCACACTGTGGGCAGGACCCAAAGTGATTTGAAACAATCACCAGATCATATCCTGATTCAGCCATTCGATTGGCCACACCTGAATTGTGTGCTTGGGTCAATTTTGTTCTGGAAAGCATTTCAGCATAACGAAGCAGGTCCCATTGTCGACCACGCTTGTCAGTGATTGCGGACAATCCTTCCTGTTCGAGAATACCGGCAACGCCTTTTGTGATCTTTCGAAGCGAATCACCCTTGATTTGACCCTTGGCCATACGTTCCAAAACGGCTTCCCTTGCCGAAGAACTGATGATTCTATCTGCTGACCTTGCAACGCCGGACAAACCGTCACTAGCACTGGCATACATGTCTTGTGCAATGGCTTCAATGGCTTCTTTGTGGAAACCAACAAACGATGACTTGATCCGAACTTCGTCACCACGCTGATTCAGATCTGAAAGAGTGTCAAACAAACCTTGTTCATACTGTGATGGAATCTCAATTTTGATCCAATCCTGAATGTCTTTGTCTGCTTGGGAAATGATTTGTTCAATTTGTTTCTGCTGACCACGACGTTTTGTGGCAGTAGTAAGATTGGCCCCGTTCAACTCGGCAGTGATTTCGCTATATGCGGACTGCAAAATTGAATAGAACCGCTTCACGGAACCATCTGATTGGACTACGCCTTCGGGCCTCATTGTTGGTCATTTTCACCGGCACCACTTGAGTCATTATTACTACCACCGAAAACTGGACTTGCTGTGAAAGTTGGCTTGTTTTCAGCCTGTTCTTTTTTCACTTTTTCCAATTTCACTTGGGCTTCATCCTCGGTGATGCCGTCAAGGACTGCGATGGATTCGGCCTTCGTTGTCAAACCTGAATCAAGTTTTCGTTCCTCAATTTCGATCTGTTCGAGTGCATCATTGATGATACCGTCCTGCCACTTGATTGTTGGCTCAACTACTTTGCCAGTCATCTTGATCCCATTGGCTGATAAACCATTGGCAAGTGCAAACTTCTGGGCAGTAGTCAAGAAACGCTTCAAATTAGCATCATAATACAGTTCTTTGCGGTGTTTTTTTGCCAAAGTTCGAAGCAATCGATACTTCAATGCACGTCCTGATTCTGCCTGACCGTCTTTGTCCCGACCAAATAGGGAAGGGGACATATCAGAGAACATGAACAAGAAATCAACCAATCGGTCAATTTCGTCAAAAGCTGATTCAAGTTTTGCATCCCAAACAATGTATTGTGGCATCTGACCACCGGCTTCCATGTTGTTGACCTCAATCACACCAAAGGCTTCACGTCGGACCTTGCCTTCGTCATCAAGAACACCATCTGGAACGGCCAAAATAGGCTCACCATGTGCATCAAGAATGTTATCAACACGGGTCATTCGGTTATTGATGGCAAAAAATAAGTTGATCAAATCTTTATAGTCTGAAATGCCCCAAATTCGGGTGTTTGTTCGATAGTTGGGGATATGGACCACCAAGAAATCATCAATGTTTGTTTTCACAACCTCTGGATGTGGCTTCCCATCATCAGTTTTGAAGTAGTCACCAACATTCAGCTTGATTGACATTTCACCATTGTCTAGTTGCCAAAGTTCATATTCGATTGAGCCTTTGCGGTGAATTTCTTTGAACAATGCTTCGTTTTTCCTACCGTTTGAAATAGGAAGTGTGACTTTCCACTGAAAAATGTGGGCTGTTGGCTCTGCACGAACGTTCATCGGGTTGACTTCGACATCATAACTGTGGGGCTGTACGTCCTCAAGGATGATCTGGCCGTTCTTGGCCCTCATACGAAGCACAACATCACCAAAATATGATTGTTCTGCACCTGATTCATACAACTGAATATGGAAATTATTCGACTGCATCATTGCGTCGTGGAAATCACTTGTCTTGCCCTCATAAGTGATCTTTGGAAATTCTTCAAAAAGCATGTCTGCCGACAACATCGACATCATCTTGCCAAAATTACAGGCCACATATCGAAGGTTCGAATAGGCTTGGGACACCTCTTTTGGTGAAATCTGTTTGAACGCATCAAAATGTTCCCCCAAGAAAATCTTTTCGTACAGATTATATTGGGAAATTCTATTTGATAATTCGTTTGATGGATACTTTGACATGCCTCTATTATGCCTTCTTTTTCTACCTTCTCAAAGGGTTACTATCGTATACCCTAGATTTCTTTGCTTGTCGTTGCTCTCGGTACAACATCAAACTGTCGAAAGCGTCGTCATGTGCCCCTAGTGGGAACTCAAAGATTTCATCTTTTATGGTAGCACATTTTTGGTGATCACTGCGAAGCCAAACTTGCCCTGCCTCAAAGGCTGATGAATGGATTCTGGCCCTTCTGATCTTGTCTTTGTCAGTTTTGATAGGTACCACTGTGCAATAAAACACCCTTCTTCTATTCAATTCCTTTCGAACCAATTTGTACAGTCCACTTTGGTATGCAACTGATTCAATACCAATTTTGGTCAATCGCCATTCCTCGATTTTGTCGCAAATCAATGTGACTTGATCATTGATGTCGGGAATTTTGTCATGGTGAAGATCAAGCATGTACTCATTTGCCGATGATTCTTCAAAACCGGCGATATACATTGAAAAGAAGTCGGCTGACTCTTTTTCACTGATAGCAGGGTCAACGGCACCTTCACGCTCAAGAGTATCCAACCATTTCCACATGCGTTCCTGATCAGTGTTGGCCACCAAGCTGATCCATTTTTCACGAAGTGTGTATTCACGAATCCAATCAGTTTTGATGATACGGTCCTTGTCATCTTGGGGTTCATTCTGCATTTCTTGTGCAAAAACGATCGATCCAACATAATCTGGGTGATTTGGGTCATCACGCATTGCCTTGAGGTAGTCAATTGAAAAACGGCTTGGCCAGAATGATTCACCGTCTTCGTTGATAGCCTTCCACAAACGAGTTCGCCAACCACTATATTTGCCTGATTTCTCAAGAACCTGTTTCAAAAGCGAATGATAGTGAAGGATGGTCCCGATGTAGACAATGTTTTTGCTGTAACGGTCCATTGCCGGTTCAAGGTCATAATCAAACCATTTTTGAAGTTTCATTCGGCGTTCTTTTGAATACACCACTTCCATGTTTTCAAGATCGTCAATGATCACTTGATCTGGACGGTGATTTTTGAACTTCAAACCACGAATTTTCATTCCGGCACCAAGTGGCAAAATATAGCATTCATGTTTCAAACCATTGATGATGAAGCCTTCTTCACCCCAACGTTTGCTGACTGCATTCGGATAGATGAATTTTATTTTGCTGTTGCTCTCAAGTTCTGCTTTCAAACCACCTGCCAACAACTTTGCCTGAAGAAACGTGTCTGAAATGTATGGAATGAACCAACGGTGGCCATTGAGTGCCAACCATGCCAAAAATACCAAACCAACAATCGTTGACTTAGCACCACCACGAGGGGCACCACCGGCGAATTTACCGTCTTTCATCAACTCAACAACCAATTCACGGTGAAATTCTGGGACCGCATCACCCATCAAATGAGAAAATAGGGAAGCAAAGTCCCAAAAGTTTTCAGGTTTTGAATAGTAGTTTTGAAGGTATTGTCTTGCCTTTACGGCACCATACCGATCAATTAGCTTCTGAATCTCGATCATTGTTGTTGTTCTTCCTCACGAAATCATCCATCTCGGCGATTTCCTCTTTCGACAAGGGAGCTTCAACATTCAGATTTTTGATGTCTGCTTTGCTGATCTCGGTCGGCATACCCAAAATGATGCGTTTCTGATTTTGGGCAGTCTTGAGCGAATCGGCCAAGTTTCTAAGATCAAGTGATTGCATTTTCAAGTTTTTCATCAGTTTGATTTTCTGTTCTATCTCTAGCGTTTCATCCTCAATGACTTCATGTTGGGTTTCCAATAACATCTGAATTGCGTTCATGATGCCGTGTTCCAACATATCCAAATTCCTGAATTGCTTCTGATCTGTTGATTTGGCAATTTTTTCACGCTGTCTGAAAAATGCTTCAACCTGCTTTTCACCATACTGCAACCGTTTCTCAACCCAACCGTTCCTTTTCCCCCACTTTTCAACTGTTCTGATGTGTACATCAAACTTTTTTGATACATCTGAGTATTTTTTTAGGCTTCCATTTGGGTGTGGAGTGCAATAATAAATAAACGCTGATTTTATATCAAACTTTTGTGGAATTGGTACGGGTTTCTTTCGTTTTTTGTTACTCATAGTATTTCCTATTTGCAGTTAGCAGTGTGAGAAAAACACTGCCACATTCGTATTTTGCGTATTTTACTTGCTGAATGGGTGCAATTTAATACCCCCAAACAGTGATCGTTGCTTCGTACTCTTTGCAACCCAATACCTTTTCGGTGGGTTCAATGAACCTTTGGATGTGTTTGTCATCTTCGATGATTTCAGCCTTCTGCATAATATCATTGATAGATGCGATCATATTGTCAAGATCAGTGGCCCCTCTGCCCTTCATTTTGAACTGATAACTGGCAACGTATGGTGGTTTCAGCTTCTTACCCTTTGACGCAATGGCCTGAAGGCTTGGAAGCAAGTCTGATTCAAAATTGATGAATGCTTTTGATGATCCGATGAAAGTCTGTCCGGTGTACCGGTTGCTTAAAATGCGTTTTGAATTTTTCTTTGAGGCGACACGGCCTTCAAATGTGAATTGGACAGATCGTGGTGGTAGTTGCATGGTGTTCATTTCTCATTGTTGTACATCTTACTTTTCAACCGCTTCATTGACATGGCAAATTCCATGGGTTCTACCAAAGCACGTTTGGCATAGAAATCTTCAACAAGCGAAAGCAAGTTGGGTGACATTGAGAAAACAAACTCGTAACGTTTTGGGGCGATTTGATCAATTTCAATCAATGTTTGCTGTTGCATGAACAGGAATGATGAAACATACAGATCTTTTGTTCGGTATTCATTGGATTCATTTTGCATAGTGATACCACTATAACGTGTTTTTTGTCCTTGGGAAAGTGGGTGAAAAAGTGTTTGCACACAAGTGATCCGGTTAGACGGAAGGTCCCTTGGTGTACTGCCAAGATTTCAAACGGTCGTTAGCCATTTGACCCCGTTGGATTGCGTTGCTTTCGATCAATGTTTCGGTTGGGTCATAAATTATTGCTAATTCACAACTTGCCCAAAATTCCTACAATCCGCCTCGGCTCACAGTCCGAAGTCCTTGTGTGCAACTCAATCATACATCGAAAGTGGGGAATTATTCAACTACCTTGCGAACAATGACTTGGTATTCTTTCAACAAAACTTCAATTTCATCTTGAAAGAAGTCTAAAAATGCGTCAATTGCCGGTCTTGGGTTCTTTCGTGGTTCTTGGTACGCATCCCACGCATAATCGTCAAAAATGATGATTCCACCCTGTCTGACAAGTGGCCAAACCAACAAAGCATCGGACATCACATCTTTTGCCATGTGTGAACCATCAATATATGCCAAATCAAACTTTTCAGCTTCAAAAGAGGTGTTGAACGCTGTCAGTGCATTGAATGACGTATCTTTGATTTTGTGGACCTTGTAACGAAATGGCATGTACACATTGAAATCAAAAATTGCTTCAGTGTTTGAAAAATCATGATTGGCACTTCCATCACGGTGTTCGATGCTACCTTCAAACGTATCAATGACCGTTATTTTGGAATCTTCATGCGTCAATATGTTTTGCAATAGCCATTTGGTCGCACGTCCTTCAAAACAACCGATTTCAAGGGCATTCAACGCTTCGCCCTCAAGTGGCTTCAGTATTCTGGACCAGTTTTCAACATTATTGCTGAACCAATCTTGTGTGAATTGCAAGTTTTGTGTCATTTCAATCCCTTCAATGGATGTGGACCATAAAATTCGGTCATATTTTGCCAAAGTTGTGCATCGTCCAAATTATATCCATCGGGAAGTTTTTCCAATTTTGATTCACCTTTTATTTGGCGATCATAATTGATGTATTTGAGTACCAATTGGGCTTTGTCTGCTGTTCGGCCGTAGTGATACAGGAAAACATCAGGGAGCGTCAAAATGCGGTGTTTATTGGTTCTGCCACCACGAACACCCATCAATGCAACGCCCGACTTGTCGTGAAGCATTTCATGGATTTTGTTTTTGTAGTGATACCCCTTGTTGAGTCTGAAAGCACGAAGTTGGAAATCTGGGAACAAATGATCGTCGAAGTGGTCGGTGTCTTGAACAAATTCTATGCGTGGCATGACGATCGCATCAAAATCATGTGCATATTGCTGAAGTTTGATGACCTGATTCCTATCAAGTGCTTCATCAGCATCAAGCATGATCAGATAATCCATTCCGGCTTCCTCTGCACATTGAATGAGTATGTTTCTGGCCGTGGCAAAATTGTTGGGCCATTCTTGTCGGTGAACAACAAAGCCAAACTGATCAAGAATTTCACGGGTATAATCGTCACTGAAAAAATCAACTGCAAAACGGTGTTCAAAGCTGAATGAGTATGTGGGAAGTGTCTTTTCTAGGAACTCACGCTGATTCCTGACAATAATCCCCAAAGCTATATTCATTTTTTCATTTGTCATGAACCCATTATGCCTTGAATTATTGGTTCAATCAATCCGGCAAAATTCAAAACTTTCATCACAACATATACGGTCAAGAGAACCGCAATTGCTGTCAAAATTGCTTCAAGCCTGTTTCTCATATTGTGCCCTCATAATATCTGAACCTGATCGTCAATAACAGTGCTATATCTCGCATTCATCATTTATTGATAGTCAAATTTTTTGCCTAGACACTCGACTATTGTTGTGTACTCTGAAAGCTGATCAACTGGTTTCCCATTCAAGAAAATGATCTTTTTTGGCACCGAGTATTCATTTTGACAAAATAGCTTCCCTTTTTCTGTTATACGCCACTTGCCACTGGTTCGTTTGGTTGGATCAATTTCATCTGTTTCCTGCTCGATCAAACCCCAAAATCGCAACTTTGCGAAGTCACCGCCACCAAATGGTTTTGCAAAATCATTCACATGGTAGTATCCATCGCCTTCAGCTTTCGTGATCTTGTATAACTGCATCAGGTTCATGGCCATAAGCGAATGAATACCCCGATAATATACCTTGACGAATTGTTCGCAACATGGGCAAATGACCCCTTCGTTTCGATAGTCTACTACGAATTGTTTTGCATCTTTTACAAGGTGCATATTTGTTATGACTGATTGGTGCTTCGTCTGGTATACAGCGAACCTTGAAGGTAGAACGCCAATTTCACCAGTTTTTGAAGATCTTTCAATTATTTCAGAACCCTTTTTGCTATTTATTGATATTTTTTTCATGTTTTTATCCTTTCATTTTTTTATTATTCAACCGATTACAATTGATTTTCGATCACAATTTCAACTTCTTCACCAAGCACACTGCTGTACTTCTGAATGTTTTCTTCTGTTTTTGATCGAATCGTGGTCCAAACTTCTGGTCCCATGTGTGTTTCTGAAATGAGTATCAGCACCAAAAATGGGTATTCTGGCAGGTCGTGAAATCCTTTGACCATAACTTCACCGTTTGGTGTCTGCACATATTCAAAGTATTCGGTGTCATAATCCAAAAACTGTTCTGAAACATTTTCACTTGTTGCTTCGACCATTGCCAACAGTCTTGTGCTTGAAATGAATCTTGGCATTTTTTGATAACTTTTTGCGAATTTGATTTTTTCCATATTACTTCCTATCTTCCCAACAAAAACCACAATTTTTACAAACGTGTAGTGTGGGTGGTTTTTTGGTCCACAAGATACGTATTAAGAACATGAATGTCAAGAAATTACGCTTGAAAGCATTCCCAAACGATTCTTTCACATCATTGATGTCAGTTGAACCACATTTTGGGCATTTTAGTGCGTAGTAGTTACGCCACCATTTGAAAAATTTGAATATAAGTTGCATTTTTTATTCTTTCATTTTGTTTATTGTTTCCATATCATTCCATAGGTTGCCCTATGTTGTCAATAGTGGATTCACACCCAAAAGACACCCCCTAGAAGGGAATGTCGTTTGAGATGTCATCACTCGAAAGTGCCTGTTGAGTGGCTTGTTTTGTTGGCTCTTTAGTGATCGGGTTGAGTTTTCGGCCAGTCAGTGACCCCAAAAGATCACGTGTGGCAATAATGTCTGACAATGCGTCGTGTGCTTGGATTTGAATGCCAAAATGGTCACATAGAGTGCCCAATTTGTGATTCTCTAGCTTGAAAGCACCTTCAAATGCCTTCAGGTTTGCCAGTGCCATCACGTCGACGTAATACCAAGAAATGAATGATCCAAGATACATGTCTTTTTGTTTTTTGAAAAAGCTGTGAATGAAATCAAGGTCAAAACGTACGTTGTAACCAACTGGAATGAACTTGTCGGCCTTGTCGAACTTGTTCACATAACGGCCCAAAATGTCTTGGAATTGTTTCTTCATCTCTGAACGATCTGGGTATGCCATGATCTGTTCTTTGGTTTTACCAATAACGTCGAGGGCTTCTTGTTCAATATCATCGACATTCACTGGTCTGGCCAATAGATTGAAGGTTTCTTTCACCTCACCATCAATTTCGACCATTCCTGAAAGCTGAACGATATCGTTTTTGTACGCACTTCGTCCGGTAGTTTCTACATCAAAATATAGTGCCTTGATTGACATGGCTCCATCCTTTCATTATTCGATGACTTCGATGCGGACGGTCGAAACATCGGTTTTTGTATTTATTGCCCCATATACTGCCGGTGTCAGGTCCGCAATCCGGTTGTATTTTTCAAAGCCACCGGTATCAGTTACCGTGGCAATGACTGATTTCCCATTGTCAAGATTTGTGATCTTCACTTTGGTATTCATGGGCAGGTGATTGAATGCGATCGTTGGTCGATCGTCTGAAAGTGTTTCGCCGTTAGCCATTGTCAGGGTTGGTGAACAACCGAGGCATCCGGCCACACTATAATGGCTGACTTTTCCTTCAAATGCACGTGGCAAGAAGGTGCTTTTTTCTAGCTCTGGTGTTGGTGATGGTTCGATTTCCTCAATGATGGGGACTTCTCGCTCAATCACTTCAGTTTCAGCCGGAATTGGGGACACTAGGTCCTCTTTTTTCTCTTGACCGTATGCAAAAAACAACACGATTCCCAAGATCAAAATATATACGGCCAGAATTAGTGGTCTATTTTGATTCATGGCTTCCTTCACGAAGGTTTTGAACCTTTGCCAAATCTTGTGTCGTGAAAACACGATAGTTGTTCACTTTGTCACGACGATCTGGCACAATTCCACGTTTCTGCCAATTTTTGACAGTATCGGGATGAACGCCTAGTTTTTCAGCAAATTCTTTGATATACATTTCAACCTTTCTTTTCTGGTTTGTGAACCATTCCGATGTGGGTTTTTAGTCCATGTCTTGATTCACTTACATAATTGCAATATGGGCACTTGATAACACTGTCACTGGTTCTTGCTTTCACGATCAGTTTGAAATCATCAAACATCTTCACGAAATAGTCCCATTCAAAGAAAACAATGCTTCCTTTTGCCCTGAAAGCAACAATGTGGCCCCTGTCCTTGTAAAATTCCAAGGTTGCAATTCCACCTGCCATTTTCAACAAAATTTCACCGTGTTGTTTTGTATTTTCTGCCATATCTTTCACCATTATTCACCATCTTTCGTTATGTTGTCAACTTCCAAATACTTGGCAATTTCATCAATTGAAACTTTGCCTTCATCAGCCATCAATTTCAAATCATCAAACATGATCTGCTTCATTTCTTTGGCCATGTTCGAAACGTGCTCTGCGTAGGCTTTCAACAGTGCCGGTGCGGTGTAATTGACGTTTGAATACTTTCCACCAGTCACTTCTTCGTAAACCACTGAAGCGTTTGTCATCAGGAAGTAATACCCACCAAGTTCGTTTTTCACTTCTTCCATGCTTGGTTCTTTGCCTTCAAAAAGTGGAATCCAAAATTCGTTCCAAACTTTTTCAACTGCATCTTCAGCTGAAAGATTGATCGACGATTCCTTGACCTTGGCGTTGTAGTGTTTTGGTTGTGGTGCTTTTTTCACAATTCAATCCTTTCAGAATTTCTTATTTGGTAAAAATTTGGCTCCAACTTGTTTTTCTTGACCCATTTTTCCAAAAGATCATCAAGTTCTTTCATTTCTTCTTTGCTAATGAAACTCAACCAATCATCAGCATATTCACCTGCTTCACAAACGGCACAATCTTGTGCATCATCGATAATTCGATCGGCATTGATGAACTGTGAAGCTATGAATTTCGATGCCTGACCAACCCAAAAAACTTTGACTTGATGTTCTTCACTGCCTTGCTTCTTTTTTTCAATGAAGTCATGAATTGCTTCAGCTTTTGTTTCAAAAAAATCACCATCGAACGTTTCGCCGTTTGCTGATGTACACCATTTTCCATTTTTTGACATATATCCTTTCATTTTATTTTTTACCGAATAAGTGGACCACATAATCACCGTTACGTGAAACACCCGTTTCTGTGAAATTGCAGTTCAACAAGTTTTTTCTGTGAAGTGGTGATTCCATCCACGCTTCAATCATGGCTTCATCGCTGTCAAAGTCACGGGCCAAGTTTTCACCGGCCACTTTGTAGTCATAGTGTTTTTTGACTGTTTCCCAAACACCATCATGGGACCAATTGCCATCTGATACCCACAAAACACGCTCTTTTGATGCTTCCTGAAGATCAACATTGACCACCAGTGGTGTTTCACAACCATGTTCAGCACGAACCATATTGGCCAAGTCAACAATATGGTCAATCTCGACGAACTCAACTGCTGAAATTTCTTGGACAGGTGCTTTTTGAACGTAGAACTGTGGTGCGATACCAATTGCAATTCCAAGTGCGATTCCGATGATGATGTTTCTTGCTTTCATGTTGCTATTATTCCATAGGTTTCTATATGTTGTCAATCATTGATTTGATCAAGAACCATCTGCATTGCAAGGAAAATCAAAGCACTGATCATTCCAGTTACGGGACTGATTGTGTATCCGATCAAGCAGAATAGCAGTGACCAAAAAGCAACTTTTACTGGGTTGTATTGGTAGTAGTTCATTTCGAATTCCCTTCTTTTATTTTTATAATTTTGATAATGTTTTCTCTAGGAATGGCAATCACTCCACAAAATCTTTACTATTTTCATTTTTTGCCCATTCTATTTCTCAAATTTTCTATGAATCTGCTTTTTTGTTCAGTAGTTATTTGTTTTCTTGGAAAGCCTCTCTCTACCTTGTTGCGAAAAATTCTCAATGCCTTTGCTTCTTTTTGTCTGACTCTCTCTTTGGTATATCCTAATTCATAGCCTATTTTCTCAAGTGTTGTTCCTTTCATTCTTGATTTTAATATGAATCTATATTGATCAGACCATTCAGATTTTTGCCATTTTTTTGCAATAAATTCACTACTTGGAAATGCTTCATCAAAAATACCAAAAATTACTTGCTGTGTGGAATTTCTTGGTTTTGGTTCATTCATTCTGAATCCTTCCCACTTGTATCAATAAAATTGATTGTGATTGGTTGTTGATATGATCGTATGTCGAGAATAACGTGCCAAATCAGAACGCCGATCATGATTGCAGTATTCATATCTGCAACGCCAAAGATAACGTCCAGAAAAACAAGCAATGCAAGTCCAAGTTCAGTCAGCTTGATGATCATTTTCCAGATTATTGATAACTTTTTTTTCATTTCGTGTGCCTTTCAATTTTTAATAATTTCATGTCAGTCATTTCCCACATTTTGATAATGTTTTCAGTTGGAATTGCGATTACACCACGAAGTTCACCACCAATTTCATCTTGTGCAATAACAACTTTGAATTTGTCTGCACTGACCAAGTGGCCAACGGTATTGATCAACACTGTTTGAAAGTCATGATCTTGTTCGATTTGTTCCAAGTATCGATTGCTATCACGCCAAGTTACCATCACATTTTTCATTTTGATCCTTTCAAACGACGATCGTCGCCTTCAATTCTTTGTATTTTTGACATCTCGTAAAGTCGTGAAGCCATGCGGTCCCCATAGTGCTGTGCAATTTCCTTGAAAGTCAGGTTTGTCGACATGACAATCGGTCGCATCCAGTTGTAACGCTCGTTTATGACGTTGAAAAAGATTTCACGGGTCCAATCACTGATCTTTTCAGTGCCCAAGTCGTCCAAAAAAAGCATCGGTGTTTTGATCATCCAATCTGCAACATCCATGTCGGTTTTCTGATCGAATGACTGACGGATTCTTCGAAGGGCTTCTGAAACGCTGAAAAAATGCTTCTGAATGACTTCTGGTTGAATCTTCCTTGGTTCAAAAAATACTGAAATGTAATGCTGTGCTAGATATGGGACCAAGATTTCGAACATCTTGTGTGTCTTGCCGGTCCCGACCGGACCAGTAAAAATCAAAGACTGTTTTGAATCTTTCAGTTCGTTATAAGTGTCAAAATTTGGTGTGACGTGTGAAAAGCGTGGTGGTAATGCTTCCAAAATATATTTGATTTGCAATTCTTTTGCTTCTTTTTGGGATTTGTCATCGATTTGTGGTGCGTTGGTGGTTTCGATTCCTTCAAAGTCGTTTTTGGGCAGTTCAAACGTTTTGAGTGTGTCGCCTATTTTTTGCATTATTCAATCCCTTCATATTTGTCATCTTGTTGATTCTCGAACTTCTTTTCAGGCCTGTAATTGAGCATTTCCCCGATGTAGTCAACCGGCTCTTTGGCTGTATTCTGGGACCTCAAAAGAATGACGGGTTTCATTTTATTTTTCCAGAAATGATGAACTTTTACAACTTCAATGGCCTGTTTGATTTGCTCGAAAGAATATGACTTCATTCGTTTTTCCAAATTGGCTTTGATTGCATCGATTGCTGAAAATTGTGTCCCGTGAACAGAATTCCAATGATCCAAGTATTCTTTTGAGAAGTCATCAATTGTTTTCTTCTGTTCTGTATTCTCTTGTTCTGTACTGTTATGTTCTGTACTGTTATGTAGACGTACTTTGTTCGAAGTTTGTTCGAAGTTTGTTCGAACATTGTTTTCAAGTTCCGATTCCAAATCAATTTTCCTCTGGTCAAGGTCCACGTCTTTTGCATAACGGCTCACGTAAGTGTCCAAACGGTGAAGAATTTGATGGCAATACAAACGGCCACGAAATTTCTGAAATAAATCCAACTGATTACAAAGTTCTAACACACTTCGAAGTTTGTTCGAAGTTGTTCCAACCTCGTCGGCCAGTGTATCAATGTTGTGGTGCTTGTCGGCGAAACCCCAATCTTCAAAATTGTCTTTTTCAATTGATTCCCCAATTATTTCAAGAAGTTGGAAATATATGCCGTATCCTTCCGCACCAAACTTTTTTTTGAGAATTTTTAACTTGACATCGTTCCTTGCGGAAGTGTCGTGTTGAATCCATTTCATAATTTTATTCTTTCATGTAGTTGGTATATTTATATCACCATGTTTCACTATGTTGCAATGCCAATTTGCCGGACCACCTGTCACATGATCCGGCTTTTTTGTTTAGCCTAATGCTTCATAAACATCGTCTGCAATGCTGTCAGAATCGGCTTCTGAATCGCTTTGCAATTCATCGTTGGCAAAATCTTCGAAAGAATAATCATCTTCTTCGGCTTCTGCCGGTTCTGGGTCAGGCATTTCAGACATTTTACGAATCAAAGTGTTTGCCTGTGCTCGTGTTAGATTTGCAACAGAATCGGTTTTGAATGCTTTTTTGACGAACGCCTTCAGTCTTTCAACGGTGATTTCTTTTTTGTTCATAATCTCTTTGATTTTTATCACTTGAGATTTATTGACCATCTGAACATCATCGCTTTGATTCTTGCTTTTACCGTTTCCGGCTTGATCCATTTCATCGGTGGTATATATACCTGAAAGATCCTGTGGGAACGCTTTTCGAAGTGCATGTGCTTCAGCAACCTTTGCAATCATCGTTTCCGGCATCTTTTTCCAAAGATTTTGGCCAGTCGTGTACTCGTCAAACTTTACTTTTGCAGTGAATCCACACTTTTCACCAAGAACCATTTTGTGCACGGTCACTGTACAATGTGTGACTTTCCCGTTTTTGTCATAGTCATACTTTGGTTCGTCGGTACCTGCAAATTCATTTGTCCGATGTGCAATGATTCGATAGCCATCAATACTGGTTACATAACTGACTTTATCGCCGTATTTGATGAAGTAAAGTTGTTTCATCAACGGGTCAAGCCGTGTTCTGTATGCCATCATCAGGAAAAGTTCAAATTCCTGTTTGGTAGCTTTATTTGCAATTTGGGTTTTGATCAAATCAATGTGCTTTGGTGTAAGAATCAACTGGCCAGTCTTTTGATCGATTTCTGCCGGTTCAACTTTTTCGATTGAAGTTTCTTCGACAAGTTTTTCTGCAACTGGTTCGTTTTTTACTTCTTCCTGATCCAAAGGCTGTGATTTTTCTTCAACCTCGTTTGTGTTTTGTGTCGTTTTAGACATTTTGCATCCTTTCATTTTGTTTATATTACAACCAGTATGCCACTGGTTCGTGGTCTGGGTCAAGTTTATTCTTTTGACTCCCATGCTACAAATTCCAAGTTCTGGACCTCACCCCAATCGAGATGAATGATCTGGTTCAGTTGGTATCGTGCATTTTCTTCGATTTCATCAATCTTGATGTACGCTTCATAGTATGTTTCTCTGAATTTTTCACCAAGTCTTGCTTCCATCTCTTTGTTGAAGTCAAGCAGGTTTTGACTATCCATCCATGAAGTCGACATTTTATAATCAAGAAATCTGATTATCTTGCCAGTATAGCCATCTTCTTTGCTTCTGACGATTGTGCCAACCTCTGGTTTCTTTATTGCAATAACTTGCATATATTCCTTTCGTTATTTTGCTCGGTTTTTACTTTGTTCAAGCCAATTTGGTTCCATTTTCCAATCATCATGGTAGAACTCTTGGTGCAGATAATTGATGCAAGGGCCAACGCCATCTTCATGAATTCGGCACACTTTGACCTTCAAGATTTCTTGGTATCGACCTGTAATGCCGTACACCATTTTTTCGAACCAATTCAGTTCTACTTGATGAATTTTGAGTTTGTAAACTCTGCCTTTGTGGAACATCTTGCCACGGCCCATGTACCGTGCGTATTCGATGCTTGATTTGTATTGCATAGCATTTCCCTTTCGTTGCTATTTTATATATTCCCCACGTTTCAGTGGGTTGATACCACAATACAATGCTTTGAAGTACGTTGTCAATACCAGTTATCGAAAATATCGACACTGGTTCAAATTACTTGAGGTAAACCAGAAAAATCAGAAGGGAAGTATGCCTTTGGTTTGAACAGTGAAATTTTGTTTGGTCGATTCGTACACAAACTTGTCTGCATACCGACCGGCCATGGTCAGTCCAATGGTGAACAACTGTCGAACGGGTATCATATAACTGAACACCCAAATGTCGACCTGTGCCATTTCGGGAACATTCGTGATTTGATCGAGTGTTGCTGTAATCACCCAAGATACTACAAAAAGCAGGACCCAACGTCCAACTTCTTTGAGGGCTTCAATTTTTGGATTTTTCATCACTGTCCTTTCCTTAAATATCTATGATGGTATATAAGTGCCAATGTAATGCTGATTACCACTGTGGTGACACTAGCTGAAACGATTATCGAATCATAGGCAAATTCAGATAGGCCAAAAACGCCCAAACGATCGAACCATAGTGCCAAGTATCCAATTGCTGATCCAATGACCATGAAGCTGACAATGAGAAGCATTGTTTTGAGAACCTGAAAATCATCTTTCAAACTGAATGCTTCGACCTGTTTTGGAAGCACAAAAAAAATCATGATGATCAGTGCCATGATTCGCAAAATAATTCCTGCAATGTTTACTATCGAAAAATTCATGTTGTTCCGTTCTTTGCACCACCCACTGCAATATGTATATCAAAGGTGACGTTGCTAGATTCAAGCATTTTGTTCATCCTTTGAATACTTTCCACCGCTTCTAATTTTGCAGTGCTGATTTCATTCTTCAACGATTCAACTGATTCAGTCGGCTGTTTTTCTATTCCTAATAGTTTATCAAGTAATTGTATAATCATGCTATCCTTATTTTCGACTGACTGATTGGAAAATCAAGTCAACCGTCTGTTTGATGGCTTGGAGTGGCTCTTTCACCACATCACGGGCATCCTTTAGATCTTGGATTCTATCTGACTGCAATTTTCGGTTGTCTTTGTAAAGAATACCAATTGCGATCAGTGACAGGGCCAACAATATGCCTAGAATACCGGTTTCAGCCAATTTGACCAAGATCTCTGCCTGTTCCATTTTCTACTTTTCTATATTGTAATTTTTACATCCTTGAGGCTTTCAAGAACTTTCACCCCAACATCATACAAACTGACTTCACGTGGGCCGTCGGTTGGGACCTCTTTGACCACCTCTTTTTCGACGATCTTTTCAACTTCAACCGGAACTTCCTTGATCACTTCTTTGATCTCTGCCGGTTTGTTGGCACGTTCTTTCAACTCATTGTATTTTTGCTTGAGTTCATCAACTGAAACATCCTTTGGGTCACGGTCAGTGATTCCAAAAATTGTTCTGACAACTTCATCGTACGCCGATGATTTCTTGATTATGTCTGGATAGTTGCTTGGTAATTCTCCCATATTTCCCCCTTCTTGGTTTGGTATTTGTTGGTTTGTAATAGGTGTATATTCAAAAAATGCCATTCCGGTGGCTTCCCAAATTTTGTTCTGTTCGATATCACCGCCCCATGGGTCTGCTGAAACGCCATCACCCAAAAATCCGACCCAATGCTTCCCATTTGGCGAACCACCGATCGGTGTTGCTTTGACCTCGATCATCGGGACCATGCCACGACCAATCCATTCAGATGCTTTTGCATTATCGTATGAATAATATCGCCATTGCCACTTCAATTTTGGCCAGATCTTTGGAACCGCCGTCCATACTATCAAATTTCCTTGAGCATAGCCACCATTGTCAGTCAGTTTTTTGTTGACTGTGGCCGGTGTTTCATTCACATATCCGGCATGAACAAGAATCATTGCCAGAAGCGAAATTGTGCATCCGGTTTGTCCGAGTGTTTTGTTTGAAGTGCCGTGTTGGTTGTTTTTCCAACGGGCATCAAGTTGGTTGAAAATGATTGGAAAGTTGATCTTTGCCATAGTCCCATTATTGCATTGAAACACCATAGGAATCAACAAGAAGGTCAGTCAAGATGTTGTTGCATTACACCACCGCCACCAACCAAAGCCGATTTTGTGGCTCTGATCAAGCGTACCTTGATGTATTGTGGCTCGTGATTGACAGTATCAACGGTCAAATTGGTTGATCCGGTGTCAGGGTTTGTGGCTGAAGAAGTGGTTCCTATGTGATAGTGAGTTCCGGCCATAGGTGATCCACCACCACGATACTGACCATTTGCTGAAACAGTGTTTGTTGTCCAAGGATGTGTGTGGGCTTCACCGGCATGGTTGTGATTGATTGCATCATGGGTGTGTGTGTTTGATCCGCCGGTTGTAAGTGCTTGGCCCGTAGCTTTTCCTCTGATATAGAGATCGTTATACCCCAAATCTTCCCAACCACGTGGCAATTCTGCACCGGTATGAATAACGACGTCGCCTTCCTTCAAAAATCCCTGTTCAGTGAATTTCCAGAAATGAAGCTCTTGATATGACAATTGAGAAACTGCCGATGGAAGTGGGGTGTTGTTGGTAGCAACTTGAGTGTGGGCAGTGAATGAAATACTATGACCGTGATCAGCCATGGCCCCACTGATGTTGTCTGCACCAAGATCACCAGAAACGGTGTTTCCCGTGCTTGTTCCGCCATGATTGTGAATCATGTCGTGTTCGTGGTATTGGGTGTGGTTGTGGTTTGATACATCAACACCACTTCCGGCATCTGCACCGGTACTGGCACCCTTCATATATCGGCCATCTAGTGAATCAAAATGACTTGCTTTAGCACGAACGCCAACATCAGACCTCATAACGATCGAATTGACAGGGAATCGGACATATTTCAATGATCTGATAAAAATCAAATGGTATCTTGAGTATTCATTGTTTGCATTGCCAATAGTAGCCACTTCACTTGAAACTGAAGCACTTGTCATCACACCAGAAGTTGCACTTGGATGATAGTGGGCTGTTGTTGTTACGTCATACGGTGGTGAATCACGGTGTGAACCATTTCCAATACTTGAAACATTCCCTGAAACATTGCCCGTTGTGTGGGTATGGCCGTTTACTGTCCAAGTGTGGGTGTGTGAGGGGCTTGTGTGGGTGTGCGTTGCACTACCGCCAGTATTGCCCCAATCGCTGTTCGTAATCTTGACGTATAAGCCGTCAAAATCAGTGTCACGCTCAAATCCGGCAGGAATGTTTGCGTGAAGATCATCGAGTGGTATGACAACATCTGGCGGTAAAAACATATTTCTTTAGTTTGCAAGGGTATCAGGGTCAATCACTTTTGTGATATAGAAATCCTTTTTTTCTGGCATGTATGCTCGTGCCAACTCCTCTGCTTCCTTTGCGTTACTTGCTAACAAGTGAAATTCTGTCGACATCTTGAAGTCGTTTCCGGCTAATTCTTCAAACAGAAAACACACAAATAGCATTTTCTTTGGTTTTGATTGTTCTTTCATAGAACATCCTTTCATTTTATATTTTTATACTACATGTCTTGACCAACAATAACACCGTCATATTGACCGGTTGCAGTCACTTCGAATATGAATTTGTCTGTTTTGTCTGCTGTGGTCGTTGGGGTTGGGGTGGCACCAAAGGCCCACTTGATTGTGCTGAAGAATGTCAGGGCACGTCCACCGGTACCATCTTGGGTGACACGAAGTTCGAATGTTTGGCCAACTTTAGCATTTGAAACCGTGAAGGTAGTTGCTTGATTGACGGTGATTTTGAACTTGTTTCCCTTTGAAAGATCGATTGCAACGCTTGAAGCAGGGGTCAAAGTGATCCAATCTTGATATGCACCCTGAACTTTTGGTTCACGCATTACAAATTCAACCTGTTCACGCATATCAGT
>Ga0100403_1000665_pt1 | contig 34058 bp, 28 predicted proteins | sample CryGeymet201501t_FD_83663 | JGI IMG/M metagenome (GOLD analysis project Ga0100403, IMG submission 83663) | Groundwater microbial communities from Crystal Geyser aquifers in Utah, USA - Crystal Geyser metaG 2015-01t | ecosystem: Environmental > Aquatic > Deep subsurface > Groundwater | place... | reverse complement strand
TCTCAGACTTTGATCTTGGATCACTACAATTCCAATCCAGCGTCTTTGCGGGCAGCCTTCGTAACCGTGAAAGAACAATTAAAATCCAAAACTGTGCCCTTGTATTTGATCCTTGGGGATATGCTTGAGCTTGGCGAAGATAGCGAGAAGTTTCACGAAGATTTGCTAAGAGAATCGCTGGAGTTGAAGCCAGAGAAGGTTCTGACCGTTGGTTCGGAGTTTTTTAAAGTTTCAAAGCACCTTGGGTCTAAGCATATTCAGTCATATGAAACACTTGAAGAGGCCAAGGTAGGGATGGAAGAAATCGCGGAATGGCCGGGCTTGTTTCTCTTCAAGGGTAGCCGAGGTATGGCATTGGAAAATTTACTCAGCCATTTTGGGGCTTTGGAAATGTACTAGGCTTAGGAAAGCTTGGAACTTCCAGATCTTCAAACACAAATTGCGCACGAATATTTTTTTCTCGCTGACTAAAATCTCGAATGTAGCGACCGTCAGGTAGGCACTCTCTAGATTTCATGTTGTCCGCGCTGTAAATGCCCCAGTAGGTTTCACAGATGTATTCTGATATCGCAGGATCTACGATGGGTACGGCTAGTTCCACTCTTCTGAAGAGGTTCCTCGGCATCCAATCAGCTGATGATATCCAAACCTTTGGTTTTCCGGCATTCTCAAAGATAAAAACACGGCTGTGTTCTAGATATTTGTCGATGATGGATCTCACACGAATATTTTCCGATAGACCAGGAACTCCAGGTCTCAGGCAGCACATTCCTCGAACCAAAAGATCAATTTTTACTCCAGCTGCACTAGCCGCGTATAAGGCTTCGATGGTGCTTTTTTCAACAAGGCCATTCATCTTGGCTCTGATGTAGGCCGGCTTACCTTTCTTCGCATTTTCCGCTTCAATGCCGATCCATTCGATGATTTTCTCTCGAAGCATAGCGGGGGCTACCACCCAATTTTTAAAGCTGTCTTTGAAGCTCTGCTCTTTCAAAAGTGCGTAATCCTCATTGGCGTCCATAAGCTCAAAGTATTCGAAAAGCTTCTTGGCATCTTTCCAATACTCTTTGCGAGAGGACATGACGCCGAGGTCGGTATAAATTTTTGCAGTGATGGGATGATAGTTCCCGGTCCCTACATGAACATAATGTCTGGAGGGATCTCCGGCTTTGCGCCCATCTCTTTCAATGTAGGTCATCTTCGCGTGGATCTTTAGGTCGGAGGTTCCGTAGATGACTTTAGCTCCGGCTTTTTCGAGGGCTCGTGCCCACTTCAAATTATTTCTCTCATCAAAACGTGCTTTAACCTCCACAAGGGCAACGACATTCTTTCCATTCTTGGCGGCTTGTCTGAGGGCCTCAAGGGCAGCGCTATCCTTGGAGCTGCGATAAAGAGTTTGGCAGATGCGTTTCACTTTGGGGTCTTGAGCAGCAAACTGAAGTAGGTCGACGATAGGATCATAGCTCGAGAAGGGATGGTGCAGTAGCTGATCGTTTTCTTCAATGCGTTTGAAGAAACGATGTGCTTTGAGTCCCGACTTCAGAGAGGTAGGTCGTCTTGGTTTTGAATAATTGTATCGAAACTTCTTCTTTGTCTTGATTTCCGAGAGGGGCATTAGGCTTTTGAGGTCAAGTGGGAGGTCGATTTGATAAACCGCGTCTCTATGTATTTCGAGTTTTTCCTCCAGCCACTTTACGCCTGGGGAAATGGAAGATGCGTCGACCTCAAGGCGTACAACAGCTCCTTTGTTGCGATCGTCTAGTCCTTCTTCGAAAGCTTCTAGGAAATCATCATCATCCCCCGCAAGGTCAATCTCGGCATCTCTTGAGATTTTAAAAGCAAACATTTCAAGAATTTCATCTTGTGGAAAAATACTATTTTGGAAGGCGAGAATGAGGTGATCGACTAGGCAGATATGGGCTTCTTCATGTATGAAAAATCTGGGCAATTCTTCGGGAAGTTCAATGAGTGAAAAGTGATCTCTGTGTCTGGCCAGGAAGTGAATTCGGCCACCGCGAAGCAGGGGGATCTTTGCATTTTTCTTAACTTGTATTGGTTTAAGCAGGGGCAAAACTTCTTTTTCAAAAATGGCTTTGCCATGTTCGGATTGCTTCTGCTCGATGTAGACCCCTGATCTAGCCAGCTCCAGGCAAAATTGTTCCCAGACTTGAGCCTGTCGAAATTTTTGTTCCATGGCTCTCAGGCGAATGTTGGCGAGTAGATCTGGGACGTAGTAGCCATCTCTCCACAGCTTACTTTTTTTGATGTTGGGCGTTTTGATGAGCCGGACCAAGGCCGCGACTCTTACCATAAAAAATTCTTCAAGATTTGAAGATAGGATAGCCAGATATTTGATGCGCTCTAGTAGGGGCGTGCTTAGGTCTGCGGCTTCTTCCAAAACGCGATCATTGAAGGAAAGCCAGCTCAATTCTCGGGAGAAATATCTAGAGTTTTTGTAGTCGGTTAGTCTTGGCATAGGGATTAGGTGCTAGTCTGGATACGGCACGATAAATTTTGCTCCAAACAAAATAAATAAATTTCTAGTGCGATCAATTCTGGAATGTTTGGGAGAGTTTTTGTGGCGACAATTTTTTCAAAATCTTTACGGTTGTGTTTGAAGTGTTCTTTGAGCCAGGGATGAAGTGCGAGTTGGTCTTCCATTCGATCGAGCATGTTGGCCATAAGCTCTCCATCCACAACCTCCGACAGTTCAATGTTGAATTTGTTTCCAATCAAGTAACCTAATGATGCCAGTTGGACTTTGTGGGCGACATCTTGCGCGCGAACTTCAGGAGCGGGCTCTACAGGCTTTTCTGCGACGGGACTTTCCTCAGAATTGTCTTCGCTCGTAGTATCCTCGTTATCCGTTTCTTCGGGGGAGTTTGAAGTAAAATCAAGATTGGCTTCGAACTTTGCACTATCTCCAAAGTCTTGAACCTCTTCGTGTGGAAATCCTTCGGGAATGAATTCGCTTGCTGGATCATCAGACTCAGATCCACTTGCGGAGGTGGGATCTTGAAGTTCAAACGGATCGTAGGGCATCCCCTCGGGCAACTCTTCTGGAGGAGTCATGTTGAGAGCTGAAGTCGAGTCATCTACTTCAACGGAGTGTAGTGGGGAGGTATGCTCATCAATCTGAATTTTATGGGCATCATCATACTCGCTCATCGCCATTGGTGAGGCGCTGTAGTCGGGCTCGTCCATGTCTGGGGCAGGCGCATTGAGGGCGTCTTCATCAGGAACTAAAATAGAATAGCCGCAGGAACACTGAATCTCGAAAGCACCGGGATAGTCATCACTTTGGTGCGAAGTTCCGCACGAAGGGCATTTGAGGTCCATAGCTCTATATTATAGGCGTCAAAATAGAAAAGCCAATGCCAGGTGGATGGCATGCATGTCGCGTTGATAAGCGCCTATAACATCGTCCTCCATTTTGTTGATCCTGTAGCTGTATCCTGCGATAAACAAAAGATTAGATTTTGTGAGCTCAAGAAGGTCAAACTCATATTGGGCACGCACGCCATATCCGTATGGCTGGGTGTATTTGAGGGCTCTGTAGTTGAACAAAAGGTAGCCACCCGTCGCATCAACGCTAAAGCCCAGCCATGAAAGCCCCACAAAGGCCCTTAACCTGCTGTAGCGGAGCGTTGCCTCTGTCCCGCTGATGTTGGATTTCGCGGATTCGAATTCGACTCCTGTTCCTAAACGAAGTGCTGGCGCTCGAAGATAGTGGTGTCTTTGGGGGATTGTGGGAAAGTCTAGATATCTTTTGTAGATAAACTCTCCCTGAAAACCAAAAGCAAGCGTGTGGTCTGTGGTGACAGAGACATTGCTTTCCGGGCGATATTTATGAATTCCGATATCCTGCCCGATCACCAATTGTTTGCGGTAGGTGATGAGCTCTTCGTCTTTGGCTTTTTCTCTCAAATAAGGTCTAGAGTAGGCAAATTGGTCAATGCGAGAATAGAGGTTTTGTTTTCCGACGGGATTTTTTTGGAGTTGTCCTTGGCTTAATAGGTAGAGAGTTTCTTTCTCAAGCTCTTGACCGGAGACTTTGAGGCTCCCTCGAATCAAAAAAACTTCTGCAAATTCTTGGCTCATCGGAACTCTTAGATAAAAAACCGCATCGCTCGGCGAGAGTTCGCTACCGGCAACGATCAGATCCTCTCCGCCGTCGCCATCAACAATTAAGTACTCTCCATATCTGAGTGTAAAGTCTTCATCGTGAACATCAAAAACTGCGGGGCCTAGGGCTTCGATATAGGCATCGTCTTCGGTTTGAATTTGAACTCTACTGGATTGACTAAGTTGAACACTTCGGAAGGAATCGCTTTCTTCGCCTCTGGCCAGGGGCACGCTTCCTTTGTCTCGAGTTGAAATGGCTCGACCTTGAAGCTGTAAAACTTTTGCGGCATGAGCGGGCGCAGTCCACCCAGGGGCTAAGAAGCCAATGACTAAAAAGCCAATGATTGATGGTCCTAAAAAACTATTGCGTGCACACTTCATAGTATTGGAGGTCTATAGACTAAGGCCAGTTCGCAATTGAGTCACGACCTGAAACGATTCTCTCAGTCCAAATCCTTTGAAAGCGCCGACGCTCAATCGATAATTGACGTAATGCATGGCCGAGCCCCCCAAATCGAGCTCGAAACCAAGAGATGAAGCATATTGATGTCCGACTCTAAATTTTGGGCTGAAGAATGATGACCAGGTGATGCTTTCTCCGATGAACCTAAGGTCAAGCGAATTGACCCGTACTCTGTTCCAAGAAAGGCTACTGGGTTTTTTGCTTAGCGAGATAATCCATTCGCCAGAAAGACGAACGAGGTCTTCTGCTGCAAAATTGGAAGTCGGGAAGCCTCTGTTCAGAAAATAATGTGTAGATGCAGGGGTGAATGGAGCTAGTCCTCCCCAAACAAAGTAGCTCGACGGAAAATTGGAGATCTCTGTCGCTGCTCCTTCAATGCCCAGTAGAACTCTTGAATAGGTGGAACTTTTTAGGAGACCAAAAAGCGAAGCCTTTAACTCCGGGTCCTTTAAGTATCTCATTTGGCCTGTCACGTAGATGAAGGGTTGGAGTTCTGAGAGAGAGGCTGTCGCGTAATACGGGTGAAGTGCGCCGTAACTACCGAGGCGAAGCTGGAGTGAGGGAATCCAGTCTTTGGTGGAGGCGAAATCTGCTATGGAGGAATGGTATTGATATTCGACTCCGGTGGCTATAGCGCCGGTCCATTTGGCTTGGAGGGTAAAGGGCCAGGTGTGTGTGTAGGCTGTTGCGATTTGCTCTTGTATTTTTGAATCGCTAAAGCCGAGGTAGCTTGTGTCAATAGGGCTATATTCCACGTAAAGGGAAGGGTGGCCCCATCTTTTGGCTTGGGGCGGGTGCCATTGCAAGGAAGTTGTGGCCAATGGTCTCTGCGTTAGTGAGTTATATCCCAGGACACTTGAGCCTTCCCAGCGACTTGTAATGTCTGAATAAAAAGTTTGACCGACAACGACTAAGGCGTTGTTTGAGCTGATGAGGCTCGGAATCCAAAATTTAGGCCAGAGTGTGGAGCTGGCTGAGTAGTCACTTTGAGTCACCTCAAGCGACATTTGCGGTGGCTCGGATTTTGTCGTCTTGATTGATGATTTTGAAGGAACCCATTGTGCTGTAAAAATCGGTTTCGTCTTAAGAAGCTCTTGGATTGCAACGGAGCGAATTTCGTCCTTGTCCCAAAGTAGTTCTTTGTAGATGATTTGATCCTGAGTCGGATTGAATACCGCTTCTGCGCCTTCTGTCCTTATGGGAAGCTTAAAGGCCGTGATCTTCTTCTTGTTTCTGAGATCTAGAAGTGCCGGACCCCAGTAATTTTTATTGTAGACTTGGGTTGTCGCAAAATTCCCGTTCGCAGACAATTGATAGCCTCCGAGAGAAAGGGGGGGGATCTGTGCGTTCAGCTGGAACTCTTTTCCTGAAGAGCTTAATAGCTGATCTCTGTAGGATTGATGGCCATTATGCTTCGAGAAAACGGCTTCTGGGGGCGCATCTTTTCGAATCTGAATACTGGGAGAGGAGAGCCTCTCAAAGGCGCGGGTTGAGGTGTGTAAAACAGTTTGATTCTCAAGCCCGCACTCCGCCTGTGGAGTGGCGGAGAGGACTTGCATTTTGTTGTCACCACCTTCACGAATCCAAATGAGTTGGCCTTTGTGGAATTCGAATTCTCTTAGTCTTTCCCCCGTGTTTAAAAAACAAAGATTGTTAACGGAAACTGAATCGTCGGGAATGATGGCAAGTCTGCGGCGTGTCGGACTTCTGGCGTGTGAAAAGTTGTGCTCGAACCAATGATCGGGCGCTTCGACCATAACGAGCCAAGAGTTTTCGTCAAAGCGGTAGGCCTTGAGGGGGCGCCAAAGTTTGAAAGGCCATTTGAATTGGTGAATCGGTTCGTGGAGTTCATTGGATTCGGTCAGGACACTATGGCTTTCTCTTGTGTCTTCAAAATATTGATAATTGATCCAGGTGTATCCTCTTTCGCTTTGGAAGGGGCCACGAAGATCGTTGCCAGTATGTATGGCGGGCGAAACTTTGAGTTTTTGTGCTGGGGCAGCGGCCCATTCGTCTCTTAGTTCAAGAAAAATTTGATCCACATCGACTCCAAGACTTTGCCAAGTTTTTCGGAAGGAAAGGCCTAGGCTGCTAGATGAGGCCTCGATAAACTTTTGTGCTCCACCGGCTTTTTGGAAAAGCTTTTCGATGAGGGCGTAGCCAAAACTGTATGGGATCTCGCCGGCTCGTACACGGCTATGGGGTGCGTGGATGTCTTCATGTCCATCTAGGTCCCATGTTTCTAATGGGTGTTTGCCGTTTTCTTGAAAATTTTGCGCGTACTTTTTTCGGGTAGTCTCTATCCAGCCAGAGTCAGGCCGTGCCCCAAGGGCTGACTCTGTCCAAACGGCCAAGCCTTCGTGGGTCCATCTGGGCCAAGAGGCGTTGGGGCGTGATGTATTTCCAATAAGCCAAGAAGCGATTCGAAAGGCTCCACGACGAGGTTGGAGTGAGAGAAGGTGGGCCCATTCGTGGGTTAGGGTTTCAAGCAGATAGTCGTCGTATTTCCCAACGCTTGAGCTAAGGAGGGGGGCGGAGGTGTAAATCTGGATACGATCTCTTGGGATGACGGTGGTAATTCCGTTGTGATGAAGAGGGGAGGCGTCGAAGTAAACTTCAGCGTTGTCTATAAGTTGTATGCCTAGTTTTGATTCTGCCGTTGAAAGAGCCAGAACTGTAAGCTGAGCTATTTTCTCCGCTTCGGGTCTGAGCTGCGCCGCAAGGATCACGGATATAACTTTGTTGCGGTGCTTTATTTCGAGGCTAAGGTCCTGGTTATTTGCGCGCAGAGTCGTGCCCCAAATAAAGAGAAAACAGATGATTGGTACGAAAGAGCGCATTTCTGATAAGTTAACTCACAGGAAAGTTTGAAGAAATAGCTCAGCTTAAATTGTCTAATAACTTTTATTCAGACAAAATTTAGGCACATAAACAATAGAGCTAAATTTTTAGGAGGCATATTCAACATGAAGCGAATCAATCAACTAGGGGTACTTGCATTGCTAGCCTTAACACTAGGTCTTGGAGCTTGTTCTAAAAAGAACGCCGGGGCTGACGGAGATGTAGCTGCTGCAGACGAAAGCATGAACGTTACGGATCTTGGAGCTGGTTCTACAGTCCCAGAGATGCCGCCAATTTACTTTGCATACGATTCATTCAACCTTGATAGCGTTGCTGAATCTACTTTGATGGGCCACGCAGCATGGTTACAAAACAACCCAGGATTGAACATTCAAGTCGAAGGTCACTGTGACGAGCGCGGTACAACTGAGTACAACTTGGCTCTTGGTGATCGTCGTGCAGCGTCTGTTCGTGATTTCTTGGTTCGCCAAGGCGTCGACGGTGCTCGTTTGTCTACAATCAGCTACGGCGAAGAGCGTCCAGCGGTTAGCGGCGGAAGCAGCGAATCTACTTGGTCACGTAACCGTCGTTCTGAATTCATCATTGCTCAGTAAGTAAGCTCGGTAAGTAAGCTCAGTAAGTTCAGTGTAGTAGTTTTGCTGAGTAGAAATTACGAAATAGATCCGCTACAGTAGAATATGTGCGGATCTTAAGACTTAGTAATATTTTAAATATGAAAAAATTAAAAAGCCTGTTCCTAGTTTTTTTACTGGGGACGGGCTTTGTTGCTTGTTCTTCAACGAAGGGAAAGCCAACTCGCTTGATGATTTATGCAAGTGCAGCTCTGAAGGCCGCTCAAAAGGCTGGGGCTGAACGCAAAGACCCTGATGCTTACCGTAAGGCTGAAAGTGCCATGTGGGAAGCAAAGAGTAAGTATGCACAAAAGCGCTGGCAAGAAGCTGCGAAGGCCGCATCAGAGGCCAGGCGATATGCTGAATTGGCCGAGATCAATGCTGAAGTGAGAACGGCTACTAGCGGAGGAGACTTTTACTAATGACAAGCAAATTGCTTATCGGGATGACCTTGTTTCTTGGCTTAGGATTGAGCGCATGTAAAACATCGCGCGACATTCAAAAAGACAAAGGAAGCAATAAGGCTTTGGATCCGAACGAAATCAAAACATTGGATGCTCCTCCGGCTTCGGAAATCAATCAAGGTGGGGACAGTACCAATGTCGGTAAGGCTTCTGTTCAGGATTTGCAGATGAAATTGGCTGTCGCAGTTGGTGAAATCGAAAATCTGCGCTATCAATTGCAGCAACAAAATTTGCGCAATCAAGAAGATACAAAATCCATTCGTGAAGAAAACGAAAGATTGAAGGAAGCTCTCAACCAACTTCAGCAGGGAGCGCAGGTTCCCGCGGCCGCGAAAATTTCGAAGAATAGTGGCAATGTTGTTGAATCTCTATGGCAGCAAGGCGTTTCTCTTATTAAATCCGGTAAGGATGGTGAGGCTTTGGTTGCTATGAATACGATTATTGATAGTTATCCAAAATCCAAGAGAGTTTGGGGCGCAACCATCACTTCAGGCATGATCCAGTATCGAATGAAAAAGTACAAAGAAGCTGCTTTGAGATTTAATGAAGCGATTGACCTCACGGCAAAACGCAGTCGGGGGGTTTCACTGCCTTGGTACTTTCAGGGAATGACCTTTTATCAACTTGGTAAGAAGGAAGATGCGGAATTGTTTTGGGGTGAGCTGGATCGCAAGTATCCGGGTAGCTTGGTCAATAAGAAGCTGGCTGCTATGAAAAAACGCAAAACCATGCGGCTTCCTTCGGACCCCTTTGAAGACGTCCCCAATTGGGAAGATTTCACAAATTAAGCGTCTTTCCCTGCTTATAGGGATTCTCAGCTGAGCAATAATATAGATTCTAGCCTCCGCTCGTGCTAACCCGTTCTCATGAAAGAGAAGACGCCGTGTGTACTGGCTTTCGAGAGCAGCTGCGACGAAAATGCCATTGCGGTTGTGTCTGAGACGGGCCAAGTTCTCTTCCAAAATCTTTCTTCACAAATCGAAGTTCATAAAATATACGGCGGAGTTGTGCCCGAGGTGGCATCGCGCCTCCATTCAGATGCTATGGGCGGCCTCCTTGAGGAAGCTTTGCAATTTATAGATTCCCAAAAGGATTTGCTAAGTATAGAAAAGGTCGCCGCAACCAAAGGCCCCGGCCTTATGGGCTCCCTCTTGGTTGGGGCAAGCTGTGCGGAAGGTGTGGCTTTTGCGATGGGAAAAAAACTGGAAGGCATTCATCATTTGCGTGGTCATTTGGCTTCAGTACTTTTGGCTGATTCTGATGGGGGCAAAACATTGGCAGAGCGTTCCCAATCAATATTTCCTGCTTGGGTGGTGCTTGTCTCCGGCGGGCATACACAAATTTTATATTGCGATGACAGGCTCAATGCTGAAATCCTAGCTTCGACGGCTGATGATGCTGCTGGCGAGTGTTTTGATAAAAGTGCTAAGTTGATGGGGATGCCATATCCCGGCGGCCCTATGATCGAGCGACGAGCACTAGAAATCGGCGATGATAAGTCCATGCTTGAGAAGGCGAAAGCATTGTCGAAATCGTTGCCGAGACCTCGCTCACAAACAGGTTTTTCTTTTTCGGGTTTGAAGACGGCCATTCGCTTGAAGCTTGAGGCCAATTCCGAGTTAAAATCCGATCCGGCATTTGCTTGGGCTGTGCAAGACGCCATATGTGAAAGTTTACTGGGAGGGTTGAAGCGCACAATTACGGAGCATAAAAGTCTTCTGACTTCCAAAAAGCTTGTGTTTTGTGGTGGCGTTTCTGCAAATCAATATCTTCGAGGAAAACTAGATTCGTGGGCACAGGCTCAAGGTATTGAGCTCATTCTGCCCCCACTCAAATATTGCACTGACAATGCTGCCATGATCGGAGCTGCAGCATGGGTTCAAGATCCAGAGCTTTCTCTTTCCGACTGCAAAGCCAGGATTCCTCTTTCGCCTACGGATTTTAAAAAAGGCAAACAGACAAAGGCGCCCCAAAATGTCTAACTCTCCCAAGGCCGACAAACAGTTCGGGCAGCATTTTCTAAGCAACCAAGGGGTCATCGATAGAATTGCGATGAGTGTGATGAGCCTCCAGGAAAAATTACCAGAAGCACGAGCGAAGGCACCGATTGTTGAAATTGGTCCCGGACCAGGGGCGCTAACGAAGGAGTTGCTCGCAAGAGCCCGCCCTCTTTCAACAAAATTATTGGCAGTTGAACTCGACACGAGAATGGTGGATCATCTGCAGCTTCAGTACTCAAAAGACATTGAAGCCCAAAATTTTGAGGTGATTCATGGTGATGCTGTCGAGGCCGATTGGCTCGTATCTCCCTTGATGGAGGCGGGGGTTGTGTGCGGAAATTTACCATACAATGTAGGAACCGCCATTGTTTTCAAGCTTGTGGAGTATGCGCCGCAGGCTCAGGCCTTTTGCTTTATGCTTCAAAAGGAAGTGGTTCAACGCTTTATGGCCGTTCCAAGCACAAAGGATTACGGGGTTCCAAGTATCATGCTCCAACTCGTGTGTGCGATAGGAGATCACTTTTGGGTTCAGCCTGGGAGTTTCAGTCCGCCTCCCAAGGTACAAAGCGGAGTCTTTACTTTTAGAAGGCGTGCGAAGTTTTTGTCTCCTGAACTTGATCCTTTTCATCCCGAGACTCAGTACTTTGCCTTCAACAAGCGCGTGAAACTCGCATTTCAAAGCAGAAGAAAGATGCTAAGAAAAGTCTTCCCTGCGCTCAAAGACACGGAGTGGGGTGCCAAAAGACCGGAAGCCCTTAGCCCCGAAGAATGGTGGTCTCTCTGGCAAGACGATCTACTCAAGTAGGGCGAAGTGTTTTATTGGAACTGATGAAATGATTTTAAATAAAATTTTTACCAGTGCGGAAAAGTTGACCAGTCGTATTTGGGTGAAGGGTCTTGTCTTATCTGTCTTTCTTTTGAATTCCAACCAGAGCTTCGCAACCATCCTTTCCGATTTGCACCTAGGGACTTTGAGGCCAGCTCTTCAAGATAGTATTTTTGATGAAGATTCCGACGATCCTTTTCGAGTTATAGGCAATCCTGCATGGGCAACAAATAGTTCTGTCGTTGCGCTGGGGGTGACGGGGGTTGGTGCCGATATGAACGGCAAGGCTGCCAATGAGGACAACAATTATCTCATTTCCTTCATGTATCAGGAGAGAAAAGGGCGTTGGGGTTTTGGGGCTTTTACGGTCTTCCCGTCTGGAAGTCAGCCCATTCTAGATACAGGAAGCGAGCTCGAGCGAGCTTCTCCCTGGATGAATATGACTCGTCAGATTTCTTACGCGGCAAATTTGTCTCGTCATTGGGAGAGGTGGAGTCTGGGGGTGTTGCTTCCCGTTTACTTCAATGCGACAGCGGATGTTCGGGCGAATTTAGCGACGGCAGATGTAAACACGAGAGCCAAACTGTATTTGAAACCTGCAGTGAGCTATGGCGTCGGTGGGCTCTACCGGCTTGATAAAAGTTCGACGCTTTCCATCACTTATAAGGAAAAAGCATCAGCCCAGACTACGGCCATTTTTGAAAGCAACATTCCCATTCTGTCTTTGGACTTGGTTTTTGAGGGAGAGTCGTCGTATGCCTTCGACCCTAGAAGGATCGCTGTTTCTTATAGTCGTGATACTGGTTTTGGGTTGTGGGGGGCAAGGTTGCGCTATTCTCAATGGTCCAAATTTTCAACACCCTACATTGAGCTGACGAACTCGAGCTTGAATATCGTAGATGCTTCTCCTGATGGTAGCGCGAAAGATGCGTGGGATGCCACGGTGGCAGTATTGTGGAAATCAAGCCCGGACACGAAGTGGGCCTTTTCTATTGGGTATCAGGAAAGTCCGTTTTCACAGATATCTACCTATTATGATAGTGACCAGGTAAAGGCTGCGGTGGCTTACTCGCGTAAGTTCGCCGGCGACTGGAGTCTGTCGTCTCACGTGAGATTCCATCTTCTGAATCGCGGGGTCTATTACCTTATGGGTGGCCTTGGGGTTGCTTACTCGATTTAAGCCCTGCTTCTGTAACTTTTTCTATAGTTTTCCGGTGGCGATCATGATCATGGCAGCTTGGAGCTGGATCGCGGTCCATACTTGAACTAGGATGAGCTGTATGTCAGCACCAGAAGTAGTCACCCCCAAAAAAACCTGGAAGAGCCACTTCCGAGAAACACTTGTTTTGGGGCTCCTGACTCTTGCTCCATTGGTGATTACCTTCTGGGTTTTGTTTTCGATTGTGAGTTCTCTCGATTCTACGATGTATGATTTGTTTCCGAGTTTGAGGGCGCTTCCGATTCGTTTGGGGTTTGGTCTTCCTGGGTTGGGGATTCTCGCCACATTGTTTTTGCTATTACTGGTGGGGACCCTCACACGAACGGTAGCGGGGCGCTTTATCAACAAGGTGTCTGATTTTTTTATCAGCCGAGTCCCGATTCTTCGAAGCATCTACAAGATCACCAAGCAATTGGGCTCGGTCTTTTTCTCCAAGTCCCCGACGTCGGGCTTCAAGCAGGTGGTGTGGATTCCCTTTCCTCATCAGGACTCTCGCTGCTTGGCATTTGTGGCTAGCGAAACGGAAGCGGGGGAGTGTTTTGTCTTTGTTCCGACGGCCCCCAACCCTACGAGTGGGTATGTTTTGAATTTTAGAAAAGATCAAGTCTCTAAGGCTGATATGTCAGTTGATGCAGCCTTGAAGTTGATTTTATCCTGCGGGGCCCTAGGCGAGGATGACGACAGTGGCGAAGACTAAAAAGAAAGATGCAGGGCCTAAGGTCGGCGGCGGTTTTGGGCAGGTTTCCGATAACCGTAAGGCTCGTTTTGATTTTCATATTGAGAAAAAAATTGAAGCCGGAATGGTTTTGAAGGGGAGCGAAGTCAAGTCTCTGAGGGAAGGCAAGCTTCAACTTGTGGATTCTTACGCGAGTTTTGAGGGCGGCGAGATCTATCTGGTAAAGGCCCACATTGCTGAGTTCAAGCAGGGGGGGCCCTTCTTCAACCATGAGCCCACGCGCAAGCGAAAGCTTCTCTTGCATAAGCGAGAAATCTTAAACCTCAAGGCTTTGGTCGATCAAGATTCCTACACCTTGGTTCCTTTGCGGGTGTATTTTTCTAAAGGCAAAGCCAAGGTTGAATTGGGGCTGGCGAAGGGCAAGAAGAAGGGCGACAAACGCCAAGACCTCAAAGACAAAGACCAAAAGCGTTCGCTCGATAAAGCCATGCGTCGCGACCGGCAGTAGTGGGGTCGTCCGAATTGGCGGCGCTGGCTATGGAGCGCCAAGCAATCAGCGCATCATTGGATGCAGCTTTCTTGAATTTCGATTGACGCTTAGCGAAGCTCTTCGTAGCATACGGGTGTGTCTTCGAAGCTGAAAATGACATTGTGGCAACGCGCGTATCTTCCGGAAATCCTACGAGGATTGTCTCTGACCATGCGCTTTATTTTTCGTAAGAAATCCACACTTCAGTATCCTGAGCAGAAGAAAACTTTCCCAGTAGGGTACCGTGGTGTGCCTCGCCTAGTCGCGGATAAAATGGATCAAGAGCGCTGCGTGGCTTGTAAGCTTTGTGAAGTCGTTTGTCCTCCAGTTGCCATTTACATCGAAGCTGAAGAGCATCCAGATCCTACCTATAAAGAACGTCGTCCAAAAGTTTTCCAGATCGATTTTGGAAGGTGCATCAACTGTGGTTTCTGTGAAGAAGCTTGTCCGGTTGAGGCCATCGAAATGAGTCAATCAGTGGAAATCGTGGGTGAGTCTCGCGAAGAGCTCGTCTATCAAAAAGAAGCTTTGCTTGCGATTCCTGAAGATCCACGCAGAAAACATTTGCGAAACCTCTAAGCATCGAGCAAACAAGGCTGACGATGTTAGCTTTCAAAAAAAGTAGCCTATCTCCTCAGCTGAATGACCTTGAAGAAGAGCTTGCTCTGCTACTCGGAATTCAAACAAAATATGAAAGTAACTTCGGTGCGACGATCTACGCCGAAAAGAAAAATTTTCAAGCGATTGTGAATTCTATGCTCGATGAATCTGAGTCTGCCTTGGATATGGCAGAACTGGTGGACCATTTAAAGAAGAAGTGTTCAACACGCTTGCTCAAGGAGTATTTGCTTCTCACTCCCGAAGATGCGCAAACGGGGTCGATCCGTTTGCCGTTGAACCCATCTCTTGATTCCAAGCTTATGGCTTTTGCCTCTAAAGAATTATCCGTAAAGTTGGAGCTCGAATCTGGAAAATCACTTTCTACTTCTTTAAAGTTGCTCGATGGAAACTATATTCTTGATGAGTCCCTTTCTTTGGGGGTGCATCGTCTGAAGTACATGGATAAAGAATGTTTGATTCTTGTGGCTCCAAGAAAAGGAAAAGAATTGCCCGCTGAAAAGGCTTGGGGATTTTTTGCTCCTCTTTATGCTCTTCATTCAAAAAATTCCATAGGAGCTGGGGACTATAGTGATTTCGCAGCCTTTACGAATTATGCCGCTAGCCTCGGCGCAAAAACAGTTGCGACCCTTCCTCTTCTTCCGACTTTTTTGTCAGAATGGAAGGAAGATCCAAGTCCATACTCTCCCGTGAGCCGTGTGTTTTGGAGTGAGTTTTATGTTGATCCTCGAAAAGCGCCGGAATGGAATCTTGTTCCGGAGTCCAGGGAACTTTTCGCTTCACTTGAGGCTGAAATCGCTAAGTTGAATGCCGAAGAAAATGTTCCTTACTTGAAGGCCTTTGAGTTAAAGCAAAAAATTCTAAAACCAATGGCCAAATATTATTTTGAAGAGGGCGAGCCAGGGCGTCTCCAGTCATTGCTGAAGGAAAAGCATGATCTTATTCAATACGCACGATTCCGGGCCTACTGTGACGTTCAGGCAAAGCCTTGGTCTTCGTGGCCCGAAGCTTGGCTCAGGGATCTACCCCCAAGCGCTGAAACAAAAGAGCTTGAGCAACTTTATCTCTATATGCAATTGCTTGCGTGTGAACAGATTGAGACTGTAGCAAGTTCAGCCCAAGAAAAAGGATTGAGTTTTTATCTCGATCTACCGGTGGGAGTGCATGGCGATGGCTATGATGTTTACAAAAATTCTGAACTTTACATCAGAAAGCTTAGTGCTGGCGCACCTCCTGATCCGTTTTTTAGTTTAGGGCAAAATTGGGGTTTTCCTCCTCTGAATCCTCGTACGTTGACGAGCGATAAGCTCTCTCATCTTCGCCAGATTATCAGGCACCATGTCTCTCATGCAGCCTTGTTGAGAGTTGATCATGTTATGGGGTTACACCGAATTTACGTCGTTCCTCACGGATTTGAAGCGTCTGAGGGCTTGTATATTAGCTATCCTGAAGAACTTTTTTATGGGGTGCTTCTATTGGAGGCCCAGAGAACTGGAACTGTGATTGTGGGAGAAGATTTGGGAACGGTTCCGAAAGAAGTTGTGGCAAAGATGGCTCAGCATCGACTTTCACGTCTTTACGTTATGCAGTATGAAGCCAATCCGGAAAATACTGATTTTCTTGGTGTGCCTTCTATCCACTCCGTCGCAAGCCTCAACACCCATGATATGCCGATGTGGCAGGCGTATTGGGAATCTATGGATTTGGACGATCGACTCGAGCGAGGACTGCTCGACAAAAAAGGCGCTGCGAAAGAAGCCAAAATACGCGAAGAAATCAGGACTAAGTGCCTAAAATTATTTGAAGAAAAAGGTTTGTTGTCAGCTGGTGTTGGGGTTAAGCCTCAGAACTGGCAACTTCGTCTCAAAGCAGCCCTTTCCTGGATGATGCAGGGGGCATCAAGGATGGCGCTCGTAACACTCGAGGATCTTTGGGCCGAAACGGAGCCCCAGAATACTCCAGGCACCTACAAGGAAAAGCCCAACTGGAAACGCCGCTGTGATCGCTCTCTAGAAGAGCTGATTTCAGACTCAGAAATGTCGGAGTTTCTGCGGGATATCGCATCTAACAGAACACGTCACTAATCACGTTTTGCTTTTGTTTTTGAGGCCGTTTGCTGTTAGCTACTGTGGGCTATGACTGAATTGCGTCCTGAAACCCAAGTTCTCAACTTCCTTTCCTCTGAATCTGGAGCCAAACAGGCCCACGTTTTTAAGTTTGGAGTCGATTCAAAAGCCCCTGCATTTTTGCAAGATTTTGCAAAACTTTGCCAAGAGAATATCGGCTGGAGCTGGGACCAAAAGTTATTGAACGGATTGGAAGGCTTCGATGCGACTCTTTGGAGAAAATCAGACGCTAGTCCTTTGAACTTTGTTCAGTCTTTATCTGCAGAACAAGTCACAGCTCTCTCTGCGAACAAAGCTCTTAGTGAAACCATCACTGAATCTTCCACTCGTCTGCGCAAACTTGCGGATACAGGCAATGCTCATGATGTGGCTTATTTCTGTATGGAGTTTGGTTTGACTCAAAGTTTGAGACTTTACTCTGGTGGCTTGGGAGTGTTGGCGGGAGATCATCTAAAAGCAGCTAGTGATTTGCAATGGCCGCTATGCGCGATCGGTTTGGCTTATCGCCAAGGTTATTTCACTCAGCGTCTTGATGAATCTGGGCAGCAACATGCCGATATCAAGCGCAATGATTTCGACAAAATGTCTATGACTCCCGTAGTGGATAAAGCCGGCGAGAGAGTCAAGATCGAAGTTCCTTTCCCTGGACGCACGGTTTGGCTTCAGGCTTGGAAAGTTGGCGTGGGCCGCATTCCTTTGTACTTGCTAGATGCTGACATCGAACAAAATAATGCTGAAGATCGAAAGCTTACGGATCATCTTTACGGAGGGGATAACCAGCATCGTCTTCATCAAGAAATTATTCTTGGCGTTGGAGGCTACTTTCTTCTCAAGTCTATGGACCGTCTTCCCAAAGTCTTCCATATGAACGAAGGCCACGCGGCTTTTCTTGCTTTCGCAAGATTGGAAGACCTGACGCAAAATCACGGATTGAGTTTTCAAGAAGCTTTAGAGTTCATGAAGCAGTCGAGTGTCTTTACGACTCATACGCCTGTTCCTGCGGGACACGATGTTTTCGGTCTGGATCAACTGCTCCCGTTTGCGGAATTGTATGCGGCGAAGATGGGCGCAAAAACTGAAGACGTCGTTGCTCTTGGTCAATTGGCCAAGCGCCACGTGACTCAAGGCACTTTCTCCATGACGGATCTTGCGCTTTCTGCGAGTGCTCACGTCAACGGTGTTTCTCAAGTGCATGGCCGAGTGTCTCGTGAAATGTTCCAAGAAATTTATCCTTCTCTACCTGCTGACGATGTCCCTGTTGCGGGTATTACGAACGGCGTTCACACCTTCACTTGGCTTGCCCAAGAATGGAATGAGTTCATTGGCCAATCTTCTCCAAAGTGGGAGAGTGAGTTTTCAGCAGGTTCTATGGAAAAAATCACCAAGGCTCTTGGTGATGCGTCTGACGAACAGCTTTGGAATACAAAAAAGACTTTGAAGCGTCGCTTTATCTCTCAACTTAAGGAGCACGTTGTGGCGACTTACTCTCGTCGAGGCGAAAGCCCTTCAGCTATGGGCGCAGCTCTTGCGAATTTGACCGAAGATGCGTTGATCATCGGATTTGCAAGGCGCTTTGCTACCTACAAGCGCGCAACGCTTTTGTTCCAACACGTTGAGAAGCTCGAAAAAATGATCGACGATGGAAAACCGATTGTGATTGTTTACGCAGGTAAGGCTCACCCTAAAGACATCCCAGGACAGACCTTCATCAAAGAAGTGATCGAAATTTCTCGTCGTCCGAAACTGCGTGGAAGGGTGATTTTCATCGAAAACTACGAAATGGATATCGCAAGACTCATGGTCCAAGGTGTGGACGTTTGGCTCAATACGCCGACTCGCCCGCTAGAAGCTAGTGGAACTTCAGGAATGAAAGCCAGCATCAACGGAACGTTGAACTTAAGTGTGGACGATGGCTGGTGGTCTGAGGCTTACAATGGCAAGAACGGATGGCTTGTTGCTGATCGCAAGCTTAATGAAGATATGGATTTTCAGCTCGAGTACGATAGCGCTCAAATTTATGCATTGCTCGAGAGTGATGTGCTTCCTAGCTTCTTCACTCGCAATGACAAAGACGTCCCGACTCGTTGGATCTCGAAGCTTCGTGAATCGATGATTAGCACTTTGTGGAATTTCTCCACATCTCGAATGCTTGGTGACTACAATAAATTGTTCATTGAGCAATCTGCTCAAAAGGCGGAGGTCTTCTCTGCGAACGACTACAAGCTCACTCGTCAATTGCACGAATTCAGAAATCGTTTTCAGCAGTCTTGGGGCAAGGTGGCAGTGCAGGATACGAAAGTTGACTTACAAGATACTGGAAAGTTGAAGCTTGAAGTTAAGCTAGCACACCCGGGAATTGGTGATTCTGATCTGAAGGTGGAAGCTTATGTCCGAACTGACGACTCAAGCAGTCAAACTCTTGAACTCAAGTCTCTTGGGAATGGCGTTTGGGGAAGTGACAAGGATTGGAACTTTAGTGGACAGAGCGAATTGAGCTTTAGGGTGAGGCCTCGTTTGACTGTTGAAGGCTGGAAGCCCGAGCTTTATTCTGAACTTTGTACTTGGTACTAAGGGTTTTTGGCGAACTGAATCCGTCCTCTTTGAGTTTAAATCCAAATATTTAAACTCAAAGCGCATAGACCCACATCTAACTGCTCTAGTTTGCTTATTGTTGGGCGACGGCTAAAAACCTCGCAATTGCTGGATCTTATGCAGTGGAGCGAACCATTTGTTTTTGACTGCAATCTAATATTAAAGCTAGGAATATAGACTCAAAATAAAAGGGAGAATTTCAAGTGAAAATTTTATCGATTGTAACATTACTTTCATCATCTTTGGCCTTTGCCGCTGGCGGTAAGGCCCCTCAGCAGATTGATCATAGCACTTTCTCAAGACTTAAAGCCAAAGGCTTTGAATGCACGGTCTATCAGTATAGAAAAAAACAGAATAACTATGATACGGGTATCGTTCAAGAGAACGCGAGACTTCGATCTCAAGACTTAGAAGGAAGCTCAATGCTTTTGAACGTGCCTCAGAGGCTTAAAGGCGTTGTTAACTGGCACAGCATTCCATACGAGGAGCTCACAACGTTAGTCCCTGGGAGACTCGTTACTCGTAGTAAGAAAGACTACCTCGATCGTCGCATTGATATTAATTTTAAAACTGGGGAAGGAACTTTTACAGTAAATGCTAAGTATGGAGGTTGGCCTATTGGTGATAGGCAGCATGACCGACAGTGGATTTACTTAAAATCCTGCAAACTGCGCTAAAGATGATTTTTGCCTTCGCTGTTGCTTCAGAAGTTTAACTAGACTCTACAGTGTGAGTGTTGAAATTTAGGCCTCCCTGGAGCGCAGCTGCACTGCAAAAACTCACTGGTCTCTGAGTGCGTTGGCGCTCCGAAGTTGCCTACAAGGCGACCAGTTCTGCTCCTGCAATTAGTCGTTGTGTGTCTGCGCTGTCTCGAAGTGGCAGAGTGGTTCCGTCAGTTCGACTTTCGTGAACAAGATCTAGGTCCATTTCTCCGATGACCATGCTCTCTTGGTTTGCGATGCCTTCTGCGAGAACGCCGTCTCGTGCGAAGGAGTAGTCGCATGGAGTGAGGATAGAAGCTTGTCCATAGTTAAGGCTCACGGCCGGAACTTGAGGTAGGGACCCCACTGTTCCTGAGTGAATGACATAAAATTGATTTTCAATGGCGCGAGCTTGGGCGCAATGGCGCACTCTGTAGAAACCCATCCTATCGTCTGTACAGCTAGGAACAACTAAAAGCTCGGCGCCTTTTAGGGCTGCAATCCGGGCGATTTCGGGGAATTCTACGTCATAGCAGATGTTGACAGAAAACTTTCCAAAATCACTTTCAAAAATTTTGAGTTTTGTCCCAGATGAAACCTTCCAGTGTTCGGCTTCGAAACGAGTCATATGGAGCTTGTTTTGAAAGCCCGTTTTTCCGTTGGGAGCAAATACGTGGCAACGATTGTGAATCATGCCTTTGCAGTCAGACCACACGGGAAGTGTTCCTGCGACGATATGGATGCCAAATTTTTTGGAAAGATTTCCCATCATTTCGACAAAGCGACCTTCTTGGTCGGCAAGATCGGAGATCTGCTCTTGAATAGGGCGCTTGACGTTGCCGAGCGTTAGAAGCTGGGTCGTGAAATATTCGGGAAAAACTACCATACGGCATTTGTAGCCTTTCGCCGTCTCAACTAGGGCAGATACTTGCTCTTCGAATTGCAAAAAGGAGCTTACAGGGCGGATAAAATACTGAAGCGAGGCTATCCTTATTTTTTTTCTCATGGAAGAAACCTTAACATAGATAGGCTTGGTTTCCAGAGCTTATCTAGGAAGTGGATGCGCCATAATCTAGTGTTTAAGGCGCTGGCCGAGCACTTAAATTTGAAGCTCAATCGTCATCCTTGAGCTTTTACGTTATAGTCATGGGCGATGCTTGGGCCGATTCTACTGTCGCTTTTGCCTCTAGGGCTATTTGTTTTTTTCTTGGGGAAGGTCCAGCACCTTCCTGCGATTTCTAGCTATGTTCTAGATTGGGCACCTCAGATTGGGCTAACTCTTTCCTTCAGGCTTGATGCGTTGGCTCTGTTGATGGCCTGTCTGATTTCAGGCATCGGCTTCTTTATTTTTATTTACGCAGGGGCTTATTTGAAAGGCCATCCCTTTCTTAAGCGCTTCTACGCCTTTTTGACTTTGTTCATGCTGGCGATGCTCGGTGTGGTCCTAAGCGATAATCTCATTGGATTGTTCGTTTGCTGGGAGCTCACTTCGATCACGTCTTATTTGCTCATTGGATTCAATCACGAATCTCAGAAGTCTCGTGATTCTGCTTTGATGGCGCTACTCACAACCGGGATCGGCGGGCTCGCGATGCTGGCTGGTTTCTTGATGCTGGGATCTGCTGCGGGTACTTTCGAAATCTCTCAAATTATTTTACAGGGTGGGGCGCTTAAGAACGCTCAGCTCTATCCATTGTTCACGGGGCTTATTTTGCTGGGAGCCATGACGAAGTCAGCTCAATTCCCCTTCCACTATTGGCTGCCGAACGCGATGGCCGGCCCGACACCAGTGAGTGCTTATCTGCATTCAGCAACCATGGTAAAAGCCGGAATCTTTCTGATGGCAAGACTCACTCCCGTTTTGGGCGGCACGCCTTTCTGGATGAACACTTTGTGTGTGATGGGTGCTTTGACGGTATTGCTTGCGGCTTGGATGTCGTTTGGTCAGAAAGACATCAAAGGCATTCTCGCCTACACGACACTCGCGGCACTCGGAACTTTGACCATGCTCCTCGGGGTAGGAACGCCTAAAGCTTTTGAAGCTTTCTTATTCTTCCTCTTTGCTCACGCTCTCTACAAAGCTTCCTTCTTTATGATTGCGGGAACTGTAGATCATGAAACTGGAACACGTGATCTCTCCAAGCTCGGAAAGCTTGCTAAGTTTATGCCCACAACAGCATGGGCCGCCGTTGCAGCCGGAATTGCTTTTTCGGGACTGCCTCCGACTCTCGGATTCATTTCGAAAGAGCTTGCGATTGAAGCCACGCTTCATGGTGGCGGTAATTTTGCGATGGCCTGGATGGCGCTGCCTGCGCTCTTTATTGGATCTGTTGCGTTTGTTTATTTGACCTGCATGCTCGTGCATACGGTTTTCTGGGGCGATGCTTTGAAGGTATCACCTGTAGATGCTTCTGTTCGCAAAGAGCACATTCACGACGGTGGGTGGGGTTTCTATCTCGGACCTGTTTGCTTAGCCTTCTTGGGAATTTTATTTGGACTAGCTCCGGGACTTTTGAGTCATGCCTTGGTTGAGCCCGCCTCTGAAGCGCTACTCGGGTTTAAGGATAGTTATCATCCAGCTTTATGGCATGGTCTGACCCCGCCATTGTTTATTACGGTGGCCGTGATCGCTACGGGCCTCGTGCTCTATCGCTTTAGAGAGTCGATCATCGAAGCTGTTTCCAAAATTACCGGCAACTGGCATTACGGGATCGAAGATCTCTATAAGAAAAAAGTAGAATTGATTCCCGTTCTGTCTCCGAAGATTTTCGGCTTTTTCCAAAATGGATACTTAAGAAAGTACGTCGCGAGCATTCTCGCCTTTACGATAGTGATTGTTTCTTGGCCTTTACTGAGACAACAAGATTGGAGCTTGGCTGAGCGTTTTTGGAATGACGTGAATTTTGAAGAGATCGTTTTGGTCTTCTCATTAGTCTTTGCTTCGATCCTCACGCTGCTTTCCAGAAAAACTTTTGTTGCTTTAGCTGCGACTGGTGTCGTGGGACTTGGGGTGGCTGCTTTTTATGTGCTTTATGGAGCGCCTGACTTGGCCATCACGCAGGTTCTCGTTGAAGCCTTAAGTTTGATTCTAGTTATTTTGGTTCTTTTTCACTTTTCAAGGGTCTCAATCAAAGCTCCAAAGAGTTTTCACTTGCTTTCTTTGGGGTTGTCTATGGGGATAGGACTTTTGTTCGCGGTGGGAGTTCTTCTTTCACTCAATTCCCCTTACTTCGAAAGAATTTCTGGATACTTTTCTGAGAACAGTTACTTGCTCGCCAAGGGTAAGAACATTGTAAACGTTATTCTTGTCGACTTCAGAGGGTGGGATACCATGGGAGAGATTGTCGTTCTCGCGCTAGCGTCCCTAGGGGTTTATGCCTTGGTGAGATGGCGTAGGGAGGGAGATGCTCCATGATTGACTCTTTATTCTTCAGAACGGTTGGAAGATTCTTGTTTCCAGCTATTTGGATCTTTTCTGCTTTTTTGTTCTTCCGTGGCCACAATGCTCCGGGGGGGGGCTTTATCGCGGGACTGCTAGCCGCCGTATCCTTTGCGGTGATTGCCTTATCAGCTGGTAAGCCCACTTTGATTCGAGTCTATCGATTGAAGACATTTACCCTGATCAGGTGGGGGCTTTTGATTGCCGCCTCTAGTGGGTTCATTGGGCTCTTCACTAGTAATGCTTTCTTTAAGGGAGTGTGGGCAGATCTCTACATTCCCTTGCTTGGCAATGTCTATGTGGGGACTCCTGTTATGTTTGACTTGGGAGTCTTTCTTGTCGTGCTTGGTATTGGCGTAAACTTTATCTTACTGCTTATGGAGGATTGATCGGTGGAAGCGTGGATTGTCATTGTTGTCGCCGTATTAATGGCTTTAGGTTTTTATTTGCTCATGCAAAGAAGCATCAGTCGCATTGTCTTGGGGCTCTTGGTTCTAAGTAATGCTGCGAATATGGTGATCTTTACTTCGCCAGGACTTCTTCGCGCGAAGGCGCCTTTGATTGCTGGGGAGTCACTTGCGGGCTTTCCTCACGCAGATCCGCTTCCCCAGGCTTTGATTCTAACCGCCATTGTTATTGGGATGGGTGTTTTAGCTTTTGCTCTAGGACTTGTTTTTAAGATTAAGAAAATTCTCGATATAGAAGATGTCGATGAAATGAGGCAAGAGTGATGACTGTTGGTATGGAGTGGTTGGCGATTGCGCCTCCTGTAGTGGGTTTATTCACTGGAATTCTATGTCTGTTCTTCTGGGATAAACTTTGCACTCAAAGAATCTTGCAGCTTTTAGGAGCGATGGCTCACTTTGGCTTTTCCTTTGCACTCGTAATCGCCGTAGATGCCCACGGGCCCTTGGTGGCACGGATGGGCGGGTGGGCTGCACCTTTTGGAATTGTTTATGTTGCGGATTTGTTCAGTGCCTTATTACTTCTGGTCACTTCGATCTTATGGTTTGCGATCGCTCTTTATAACTTCAAAGGAGGCATTGATAAGGCTCGTGAGAGATTTGCTTACCATCCCTTGGCGGCCTTCCTCATCTTCGGCGTATCTGGCGCCTTCGTGACAGGAGATATCTTCCACCTTTATGTCTGTTTCGAGATTTTGCTCATGGCAAGTTTTGTGCTGATGGTTTTGGGCAATGAAAAAGAGCAGCTGTCGGGTGCGTTGAAATATCTGGTGATCAATTTGATTTCATCTCTATTTTTTCTGACAGCCGTAGGATTACTCTACGCGCAGGTTGGAACTTTGAACTTTGCTGATTTGTCGGTCAAGCTCTCTAGCTTTGATGTTTTGCCGCCATCGTTAACGATGGTGGCCCATCTGTTATTGGTTGCCTTCGGAGTGAAGGCGGGGCTTTTCCCGCTTTTCTATTGGCTTCCTGCGTCTTATCATAACCCTCCCATCCCAGTGATTGCGCTGTTTGCGGGGCTTCTGACGAAGGTTGGGCTTTATTCTTTGATTCGAGTCTTCACTTTTATTTTCCCTCATTCTGGTACCTCGACCTTCCATTGGATCTGGTGGCTATCTGTGTTGACAATGATCGTCGGAGTCATCGGCGCAGTCTCGAAAATGAGCATTCGAAGAATTCTGAGTGTGCACATTATTTCTCAGGTCGGTTATGTCACCTTGGGCTTAGCCTTAAAGAGTCCGGTGGCGATAGCCGCCGCGATTTACTACATGGTCCACAACATGTTTGCGAAGACGAACCTGTTTTTAATCAGTGGAGTTGTCGAAAGTGAGAGCGGGACAGACTATCTCAAAAAAACTGGGGGACTCTTTAAGAGTCATCTCTGGTTGTCGGTACTATTCTTAGTCTCGGCTCTCGGACTTGCGGGCATTCCTCCTTTGAGTGGATTTTTTGCCAAGCTTTTCCTCGTTAAAGCGGCTATCGCGCAGGACGAATTGTGGAGTGTAGCCGCAGCTCTTGGCGTTAGTGTCTTCACCCTCTTTTCAATGATCAAGATCTGGAACTATGCATTTTGGAAGAACCCGCCAGCAGATGGTGTGAGCGATGCAGAGGCGAAGAAGGCGATTCAGCCTTCTTTTGCGATAAGTATCTTTACTCCTCAAATGATTTCCGTGACTTTGCTTGCGGGCTTCGTTCTTGGTATGGGCGTGTTTGCGGGACCTCTTTGGGAGCTTAGTTTGAAAGCGGCTAATGGATTGACAGACACCAAGGCTTATGTGGACGCGGTCTTGCCTTATCAGGGAGAGATTTACCGATGATGTTATCTTGGAATATCTTTTTGGCCTTTATTTGGCTCGCTTGTTGGGGGGTGGCTTCCCCTGAACAGTTTGTGATTGGCTTCCTGTTTGGATTCTCGTTTTTGTATCTTTTGGAACGTACTGAGGTTTTGGGGAAGTCACTTTATACTACGAAAGTGGCCGCGACCGTGGGGTTGTCTGTTTTCTTTGTGAAAGAATTGTGGAAGGCTAACATTCGAGTGGCGAAGGACCTTCTTCGAATCAAGCCGCAGATAACACCGGCTATTGTTGCAGTCCCCTTGGACTTGAAAACGGATTGGGCCATTACAACGCTGGCGAATCTTATCACTTTGACTCCAGGAACTTTGAGTTTGGATCTTAATGAAGATGCCTCCATCATTTACATTCATACCATGTATTTGGATGACAGCGATAAAGAAGCCTTCATTGCTGATATCAAAAATGGTTTTGAGTCGCGATTACTAAAACTTGAAGAAAGTCCTAGTTTTGAGAGGGGGGCTGTATGAATTTTTCAAACTTAACTTCCATCTCAGGAATTGAAACCGTGGCCAGCTTTGGTCTTGTGGTCCTTTCGATTTCGATTGTTATTAGTGCCATTAGGCTTCGTAAGGGGCCGACACTCGCCGATCGGGTCTTGGCTCTAGACCTTATGACGACGATTATCATGGGGATCATTGCCATGTATGCTTTGTTCTCCAATGAAAAAGTTTATGTAGATGTGGTCATCATTTTCGCTCTTGTGGCTTTTATCAGCACTGTCGTCTACGCTCGTCACATCGAAAGAGACGCTAGGCGTGATGATAGGTTTGAGGGAGGAGAAGAATCATGATGGCGTGGATCACAATCATTGCAGCTGTCTTTGGAGTCTTTTTTATGCTCCTGGCAAGCATAGGCATTTTAAGAATGCCAGATGTTTACTTGCGCTCGCAAACCAGCACCTTGGCGCCGACCTTTGGAAAAATTGGTGTCTTGCTGGCGCTCGCAGCACACTTCGAAGGTGCCGACGTGACGGCAAAGGCCTGCCTCGTCATTCTCTTTCTCTTCATCACAGCACCCATCGCGGCTCACTTGATCTTGCGCGCGGCCTACCACGACCGCGCTCCTTTGGCCGACATCACTGTGCGTGATGATTACAAGAGTCAAAACTAAAGCTCTACTTTAGAGCCTTCGTTGCTAGCTCATAAACGTTTGCTGAGATGCCTTCAGTCTTGGCAATTCGCTCGAGCTCTGCCTTCATTAGTGATGTGTGGGGTTCTGCGAAGATCTTGAAGGTGTCGAAGTAACCAACGAGGCTTGAACTCAGGTGAGCGTTGAATTTATCTGCTTCCAAGACGGCATCGGCAAGAAGCTTGTAGTTTTCACCCGTCGTCTTATGGAATTCCTCTGGATTGTCCCCGACGAGGCCTCTCCACAGATAGCGAACGTTGTTGGCATTCTTCGGGTTGAACTCTTTGTTTGATTTTATCTCTGAAAGAGTCTTGCTGAAACCGCCTTCGCTTAATGCTGCCAAAACATAGAGCGTCTTGTTGATAAGCACTCCGTCTGCCTTGAATTCATCAAAGAATCTCGTGAAGACTTCCTTGGCTTTCGGGCCTCCAATATTAAGGAAGGCTCCAAGAGCGCTAGATCTCGCTGCCATCATGGGGTGGTCGAACATCTCTTGAGCCCAAGTTTGGTATTTGTCCTTTTTTAGGGTGCTGAGTTGAATGAGGGCTGTGGCTGCAAGTTTTCTGCGGCCGATGGCTCTTGGGGTGAGCTCGAAAGCTTCGCTCCCGGGCTTAAATTTTTCAAAAGTGCTCGCAAGCTCAGACTCCAAGGCGGTAGCCTTCGCTATTTTGAATTCTTTCAAGGCCGTTGAGAGCGCAAGCGGATCAAGGCTTGGAATGCTTTGTTCGAAAGTGCTCCAACCCGGAGTGCTCAAGATGCTTGACACAAATAGAGGATCTTCCTCGGCTTTTTTAAGATTCTCTCCTAGAGCTTTGAAGAGTTCAGAATAGTCTTTCGGAGATCCGCCGTTTTTCTTGGCGTTGTAGAAGTCTTTGACGGCCGTTATCTGTAGGCGGTTTGCCGCTTCAAAGCGGTTGAAGAGATTTGAGTCATAAGCGTTTAGAAAGAGCAGATCGGCATCGCTATACTCATACTCAAGATTTACAGGAGCAGAAAAATCTCTAAAGAGCGAAGGAACGACAGCTTCTTTGATATTTTCGAAAGTCACGCTGTGAGTGGCTTCCTTGAGTTCAACAACTGTATCGGCATCGATCAAATCTTTTTTGGACTCTTTCCCCATAAGTCCTAGTTTCACAGGAATATGCATAGGCTTCTTGTTCTTCATATCGGGAGTGTCTGGGATCTCTTGTTTGAAGTGAAGTGTGTATTTGGCAGAGGCTAAATCATGTTCTGAGCGCACACTAACCTTTGGTGTGCCGGCTTGAGAATACCAAAGTCTAAATTGCTTAAGATCTGCTCCGTTGGCAGTTTCCATCGCATGGACGAAGTCATCAGTCGTAACGGCTTGTCCGTCATAAAGTTCAAAATACTTATCAATACCTTTGGCAAAGCCTTCTCGCCCAAGAATCACTTCCATCATGCGAATGAGTTCTGCGCCCTTTTCGTAAATCGTCGAAGTATAGAAATTGTCCACAGAGTAAGCAGACTCTGGTCTTACCGGGTGAGCATTGGGACCACCGTCTTCAGAGAATTGAGAATCTCTCAAAGCGGTAACGTCCTCAATACGCTGATAAGTTCGAGAGAATAGATCGGCCGTGAATTCTTGATCTCGGTAGACTGTCAGTCCTTCTTTGAGGCTGAGTTGGAACCAGTCGCGACAAGTCACACGGTTGCCAGTCCAGTTGTGGAAATATTCGTGACCTACAATAGCTGTGATTTTGTAGTGGGAATTGTCATCTGCTGTTTTGGCATCTGCTAGTGCTGCCATTGAGTTGTAGATGTTGAGGCCTTTGTTCTCCATCGCACCGAAGTTGAAATCATCAACGGCAACAATCATGAAAAGGTCGAGGTCGTATTCAAGGCCAAAACGATCTTCGTCCCATTTCATAGACCATTTCAATGAGTCCATGGCGTGTTGGCAACGAGCTTTGCGGCCTCGATCAGCGAGGACTTGTAATTTTACTTTACGGCCGGATTTCGTTGTGAAGGTATCATCAATCCCCTCGAGGTCTCCCGCAACAAGTGCAAAGAGGTAACAAGGCTTCTTGAAGGGATCTTCCCATAGAGCATAGTGCCAACCGTTGTCTAAATCGCCAGATTCAATTTTGTTCCCGTTGCTCAAAAGTAGAGGGTATTCCTTCTTCGGAGCTTCGATGCGAGTTGTGTAGATGGCCATGTTGTCTGGCCTGTCCACGAAATAGGTGATTTTGCGGAAGCCTTGAGATTCACATTGTGTGCAGTAAAGTTCTTTAGACTTATAAATGCCCTCGCCACTTTTATTGGCGACGGGGTCAATTTTCGTTGTGACGGAGAGCTCAAAGTCTTGAGGCACGTCTTTCAAAGTAAGTTTGCTAGGTGTGGCTTCAAACTTTTCCCATTTTTCACCATTCACAGAAACTTCCACTAGTTGAAGTTGATCTCCATCAAGCTCCAAAGCTTGCGGCCAGCTCCAGTCAGCTGTGTTGAATTTTACGTGGCTTTTAGCAACCACCTTCGTGTCACTGCCATCAAGCCTGATGTGGAGATCGACTTTGTCGATCCAGAAGGCCGGGGCTTTGTAATCTTTAAGGTGAAATTGGGTTCTATTAGATGTAGAAGACATGACTTTGGAGCCTAGTGCCATGGGGGTAGAAATTCCAGCGCTTTTTCTGCTATGACAGGAGGCGATGAAGAAACAAGAGCGCGCGGACTGGATTCTGGGCAAACTTCAATCCATGTACCCCGATCCACCAGTTCCACTGGACCACAAGGATCCCTACACCCTGTTGATTGCGGTCTTATTGTCAGCGCAATGCACCGATAAACGGGTCAATCTTGTGACTCCGCATCTTTTTAAAAAAGCAGATACGCCACGCAAGATGATCAAATTAAGTGTTGAGGAGATCCGCCAGATCATTCGTCCCTGCGGACTGTCTCCACAAAAGTCTAAAGCCATTCATCGTCTTTCAGAGATCTTGCTTGAGAAATACAAGGGCAAGGTCCCGGAGAATATGGAGCTCTTAGAAGAGCTTCCCGGGGTTGGACACAAAACTGCTTCTGTGGTCATGATCCAGGCGTTCAGCACACCAGCCTTTCCTGTTGATACACACATCCACCGGCTAGCCAAAAGGTGGAAGCTTAGTTCGGGAAAAAGCGTCACTCAGACAGAGCGAGATCTTAAGAAACTATTCCCCGTCGAGTCCTGGATCGATCTGCATTTGCAGATCATCTACTACGGACGGGAGCATTGCTCTGCTAGAGGTTGTGATGGAACGACTTGCCTGATTTGTTCAGAGTTAAAAGAGTCTCGAAAACGTAAAAACTAGTACCAACTAAATTTTCTAATCTACTGATGAAGGGCAAGGATGTTTTTGAGACAACTCAACTCACTCAATGCTTCTTTTTCTGCGAGGTTGCCTCTGCTCCAAAGTTTTGTGAATAGAGTCGGGTTGGGTTTCTTGCGCGGGTATGTCTTGGGGACATTCGCGTAGAAATTTTTCCCGTTGGAGAAAGAGTCTTCGGGCTCCAATAGTGCCGTTCCAAAGAGTTTATTGTTAGGCAAATAGGCCAAAATTCCGCCTGGAATAGCTTCAAAAGTTAGCTTGGTTGGAAGCTTTTTACGTGTAGAAGCTCGAAAGTTGAATTGAAGTCTTTCGAATTCCGCCTTGAGGTCGGCCTGGCTTAGGTCGAGCTTTGGGAATTCAATAGCTGTTGTGGCCTTATAGTGGGCCACAGTTTTTTGGATGTCATAAGGGAGCACATTGATGTCAAAGTGATCTCCTGATTTTGTCCATCCCACAAACTCATATACGGGAATTTCACGTAGTAACTTGTCCCACTCGTCTGCACTCAAAGAATCTACCAACAGATCTTTTCTCGGGAAAAGCCTTTCTAGACGGTCGGCATGCATCCTCACAAGCTCATCCCATGGTGTGAAGAAGGCCTCTTTCAGAGCGTCGTGTCCTAGATATTTTCGCGCGTTGACGAGGTAGAGGCGATCCATCTGTTCCCAGAGAGCTTTGCTTTTTAGCATCTCGTCTACCTCTTTCGCCTTCTCTTTAGAAAGCTTGCCTTTGTGGTCAGATAGCATTCTCTCAACCAAAACCACCCAGTTGTTTCTCATGTGAGATCTAAAAGACTGTGCGTAGTATTCTGGTGCAGTAGATAGTTTTAAAACCTTAAAGGGGCGCTCTGGAGCGACAAAGTTTGTCGCTCCATATCCGTTTACAGCTCTTAGTTCCATGTCTGGTTTGAACGCATCTAAATCCCTGTACCAGATTCCTCCCTTGAGGCGTCCCGATGCATCGACTGCGAAGCTTACATTTTGCTGGTGAGGTTCACCTACAAGACCTTTGTTGAAAGCTAGGTAAGCGTAAGAGTTGACCAGGGGGGCAAAGACTTTGTCTTCGATCATGGCTGCGACTGAGCCAGAAGTTTTCTTGATTTCGTTGAGAAGGATGGGGTCTCCTCCATCGCTAGCGGTGAGTCCAAAACCTGCCACAAGCTTAGTTTTTCCATTGGCGTAGCTAAGCTCGCTTGGGAATTCACGAGTGATGTTTCCGTACTGGTGGTAGGGGGTATGTGCCACTACCGGCTCAGGGAAAAAATCGAATTGAAGTTGCTTTTTGATGCTTGAGGGAATGGATTGAAATTCTCTCTGAATGGCATGGGCCCTAGAAAGTTTGTCGAGAGCATTAAGCCGCCTGACTGTTCCGACCTTGTTGGCTAGCGAAACTTTTTGACCAAAGACTTGGGTGGGGGCGTCTTCGTTCCAAACAATGAGTGAGCGAGGGGAAGAACTTGGTGTGGCCCAGAACTTATCTTTTTTTAAGCCATAGTCTTTGATTTCTTTTGCGTAGTTTTCTTCCATCAATGGGTGAATAAAAAACCGCATGTGTTCTTGACCGTCTTTGGTAAAGAAAAGTTGTGATTGTAGGCCGGCTGGCAAGCTAGTTTTTTGAATGTAGAGATCTTTTGTCGGGATCTCTATATAGGGCAATTGAAAAACAGTTTGGCTTTTGGGGTCATACTCTTCAGGAAAACCTTCAAAGCTAAGTGCAGCAAAGACCTTTGTGTCGTTTTCTCTGGCGTTTACAACTTGTTCATAATGCACCCAGTTTCGAAAAGCTTTGGGTACCTTGGATTCTTGAGCGAAAGAGCTTGGCGGCAGAACGGAAACAGTCGCTAAAAGCATCAGAAGAAAATGAAAGTTTTTACGCAAATTCATGATGGGTATTATATCGGTTGATTCCGTGGATGATTAGAGCGGTTTATTGGCACAATTTCTTGACGCTACTTCGTCAAATAAAAATATATTTTCGCCAAATTTCCCAGCGAAGAAAAGCTCCAGTTTCTTAAAGAATTCGCCGATCCTATAGGTATGAAATTAAGAACAATGACATTTGTACTACTTAGTTTGACTACCTTCTCCCAATCATTCGCCTTTGGATCTAAAAAACCGAGCCGGTCAGCAGACGATAGGCCTGCGGGCTATGAATATGTTGATCCTTATAACATCGTCCCGCCTAAAGCATTGAAACTAGCCATTGAAGAATATGATGTACGACGTAGGGGGCTGCGAAACCTCAACTACCTCACTGTCATTGACTACACTCAGCATAGTCGCAATGAACGCTTCTTTTTGATTGATATGAGAACGGGTTCTGTCTCTACAGAGGTAGTTTCGCATGGTGTGGGTTCCGATGGAAATCATGATGGATACGCCGAAGCTTTCTCCAATACGTCTGGAAGCAAGATGACTTCGCTTGGCTTTTTTACGACTGATCACACTTACTACGGAAGTAATGGTTATTCTCTGGTTCTCGATGGCTTAGATTCAACAAATAGTAGAGCTCGTTCGAGAGCTATTGTTATCCATGGGGCAGACTACGTGGTCAACGGAGCGTCTAAGCAAGGTCGTAGCTGGGGTTGTCCCGCATTACCTAGAAGCGTAAGTGACCAAATTATAGACAAGATCAAAGGCGGCTCTCTGGTTTTTGCTTACCAAGCCTCAAAGTACTAAAATAAGTTTACTTGATCTTGTAAGTGGCGATGAGATCGTCCGGCGTTGGAATTCCAGAGTCTGGGTTAAATTCGCCTTTAACGATGTAGATGGTGTCTGGAGAATTGACATCTCTAACAAAGCTTTTAATGGTCTGACCATTTTCATCAATCAATTGTACGACCATGATAGAATCTGGGTCAGCGGCTCCTATTCCCATAACTTCTTGTTGTCGACCATAGATGTTTGAAAATCGATGATCTAGCTGCTTAAGCCGGGTTAGGTCGACATCTTTCTTCGCTTGGTATGCGCCTATCAATACCCGTGATTTTATTTGTTTCTGGAGTTCGACGTCATGATGTTTTCCATAATCCGCAACAACCATCGCCCCCATGGCAAATGCCTTACCCACTTTTCGATCCTTAGATGTGGAATAGCCGAAGCTGGTATCGTAGAGCTTGCCACTTCGAGAATGGTCCAGTGCATATTTATGAAGAGTGTCGGCAAGAATACTTTCATTGTATCGATCAAAGTCATTAAGGGCGGCTTTGAGTAGAGCACTTGGTGTGGGATTTGTATTGAATAGAATCTGATTGGATACCATGTTTTGACTGACGTTCTGGAATATTTCCAAAACTTTATTGTCAGAGATATGACTTTCGAAGTCAGCAAGGCCTCTCCAGATCAATTCTGGATGATGCCAAGATTCCATTTTAAATTTCCAGATCTCGGGAGTTTTCGCTGTTACTTTTCCAAACATAAATTTATAGTCTTGGTCCACTAGATAGATGCCCAGATCTTCAGTGCCATTTTTTTTGTGTGCGTATTGAACTCTGTACTGTTTTTTAAATTCTAGGAATTCATCATAAAGAGTTTTTAAAATTTTTTGAGGTTTTTTCTTGAATTCATTACGGATTTGCCTCTCTTCAAGCTTTGTAAGAACGTAAGTTTGGAATTGCCTTGGGTCTATTCCAGCCGTTCCTATATTTTGTACAATTTTTTTCGAGCCTTGAGTTTTGAGGCTTAGTTCAAACTCACGTGGGATGAGTGGGGTAAAAAGTTCCGGAGCTTGATTGAGGGGGAGTCCTAAAGCTGATCGCTCTGAAAACTCATCTATAAGTCGATTGGCTGAAATGAGACCCGCCGAAAGACTCTGCACCCAATCACTCATGGGGCTTAGAAGGTCTTCATCGACGTCTAAAATCATTGGAGGTTGAATTCCGTGTCGATGAAAAGGTTCTTCAAGCATAAACATTCTCATCGTGCGACCATTGCCGTCTCCGAATGGGTGTATAGAGATAAGATCTCTATGGTAGGAAGCGGTTAGCTCGACAAGACTTTTAAGTTTCGACGTACTGCTAATAGGCCCAATTTTC
>Ga0100403_1000663_pt1 | contig 34091 bp, 30 predicted proteins | sample CryGeymet201501t_FD_83663 | JGI IMG/M metagenome (GOLD analysis project Ga0100403, IMG submission 83663) | Groundwater microbial communities from Crystal Geyser aquifers in Utah, USA - Crystal Geyser metaG 2015-01t | ecosystem: Environmental > Aquatic > Deep subsurface > Groundwater | place... | reverse complement strand
TTCCACCAACCGGGAGTTCCGATGCCGTCTTTATCTACACCGCCCGCAATTCCAATGGGGTTAGGAAAGTGAAGACCTTTCCACTCTAAAGACTTCCATTTGGGAGGAGATTTTTGGAGACTCAAGACTCCTAAGGCTTTCGCGCCGTAAGGGCTTAAGTCATGGGACAGTTGGGGAGGAAGCCAAAGCCAAGGCTTTGACCAACTTACCAAGCTGAACCTCGAAGCATCATGGCTCGTTGAAGCCGCTCTAAAGAGGTGCCCATAGCGGCCGTTCTCATGTTCACATGGCTCTTTTCAGAAAAACGATAAACGGTGTCAAAAGCCTTGTGCATAATCACTTTGAGTTTGGCGCGAACTTCTTCTTCCGTCCAAAAAAGCCAGACGATGTCTTGCACCCATTCAAAGTAACTGACCACAACACCGCCGCCGTTGGCTAAAATGTCTGGGCAAACAATCACTCCGTTTTTATGTAAAATTTCATCTGCAGGACGAGTGGTCGGCCCATTGGCACCCTCAACAATGATTTTTGCTTTAATCTGATTCGCATTTTTTTCGGTGATCACGCCCTCAAGGGCGCAAGGAGCCAAAACGTCCACATTCAATTCCAAAATGGCTTCATTACTGATTTCCTCTGATCCAGGAAATCCTTTGACCACTTTGTTTTCTTTAACAAAGCGAACCAGGTCAGGAATGTTCAAGCCTTTTTCACTAAAAACTCCACCAGAAACATCGCTCACCGCAACCACGCGAGCCCCTAAAGCGTAAGCTTCGATGGCCGCATGCATTCCGACCTTACCAAAACCTTGGATAGCAATTCGAGCTTCAGACATTTTGATGTTTAGGATTTGCACAGCTTTTTCAATCACGTAAACCACACCCAGTCCGGTGGCGGCCTCTCGACCTAGAGATCCACCCACTTCAATGGGTTTGCCCGTCACCACACCAGTTTGGCTAAAGCCTGTGTCTGTGGAGTAGGTGTCCAACATCCACGCCATGGTCTGTGAATCGGTTCCCACATCCGGAGCCGGGATGTCTTTGTCCGGGCCAATGAACGGAGAAAGTTCAGAAGTGAACCTTCGAGTCAGTTCTTCCAGTTCATTTCGAGAGAGCAAGGTGGGATCCACTTGCACTCCGCCTTTACCTCCTCCGAGAGGAAGTCCAAGAAGAGAATTTTTAAATGTCATAAGGGCCGCAAGGGCAGCCACTTCACTGAGGTCAACGTTTTGATGGTACCTGATTCCACCTTTGAAGGGACCAAGCATTTGATTGTGCTGAACTCGGTATCCGGTAAAAATTTTGAGTCGACCATCATCCATCTTTACAGGAATGTTTACGATGATCGCTCGTCTTGGGTAACGAAGTCTTTCTAGAGCATTGGGATTCAAATTAATAAGTCGGCCGGCATCTTCTACGATTTCCATCGTGTTCTGGTAAAAAGGGCCACTGGTGAGCGGATTCATCGACAACTCCGTGCGCATGATTTATTGTTGGATTCGTAGTGTATTTCCGGGCACTTGATGCGTCGACAGTCGACGCATGATGATAATTGGAGGAGACCATGACCACCGAGCGGCAGATGACCTTAAACGATCTGAGTCCATACCTAGATCGAGTGCCTCACGTCTTGCAAAAAATACCAAAAGTTCGGACCTTGGTTGTTGGAGACATTGGGTTGGATGAGTATCTGTCAGGCGAAGTCCGGCGTGTGAGTCCTGAGGCCCCCGTTCCGGTCTTGGAGGTTCTGAGTCAAGACAGTCGATTGGGACTGACGGGCAATGTGGCTCAAAACGTCTCAAGCCTGGGTGGTCATGTGGACCTTGTCAGTGTTTGCGGTACGGATGAAGCCAGTTTAAAGATCCGAGAAAAATTAAAAGAGGCCGGAGTTCAAGGTTTACACCTTGTTGACGATCCCACTCGACCCACAACCCGAAAGGTTCGGGCGATGGCGGGCCCCCACCATCTGCTTCGAGTTGATTTTGAGAAGAAGCAACACTTATCTCCCGAGATAGAATCCCAGGTGATCGCTCGCTGTGAGTCCTTGATGGGCTCTTGTGACGTGGTCATCGTGGAGGACTATGCCAAAGGTTTTTTAACTCCGGGTTTGATGAGCGGTCTTTCTAAAATGGCTCGTGCAAATGGCAAGAAACTCATTATCGATCCGAATCCAAAGTCAAAGGCGACTCTTTATCTGGGAGCCCAACTCATGACGCCCAACCGGGACGAGGCGGTGGCCCTCTCTGGTGTGGACTACGATGAGCTGAGAGATCATGCGGATTTGCTCTTAACCGTGGGAGAAAAGTTGAGAACGGACTTGAGCCTAGAACAGCTGGTGATGACTCGAGGAAAAGACGGGATGTCGCTTTTTTCTAAGGAAGAAGTTGTTCATTTGCCGACTTTTGCAAAGCAAGTTTTTGATGTGACTGGGGCTGGTGACACAGTGATTGCGGCCCTTGGCTTGGCCCTTGCCAGCGGTGAAGATCTGGTGAGTGCCTGTGTCTTTGCCAATTTAGCGGCAGGGGTTGTTGTGGCCAAGATTGGTTGCGTTCCTTGCACTCCAAATGAGCTTCAAGAGGCTCTCTCCGAGGCCCTGGAAATGCTCTAGATCCGGTCAATAAGATCGATCCATCGGTTTCATAGAACTCTTTTGGCGCATTTTGTGATTTCTGCGCTTTTCATTTGGAAGATCTCACCAGGAGTGTTATACGCTGAGTCAAATGTCCAAAATTCCATTTTATGATCTCAATTTAGAAGAGCTTGAGAAGGCCATCGTCGGCCTAGGAAAGCAAAAGTTCAGGGCCCAGCAGCTCTTTCGATGGATCTATGGCCAAAGGGTGACTGATTTCTCTCAAATGACCAACCTTTCAAAAGACTTCCAAAAAGAGATGGCTGAATCTTTGGACCTGTCTTTACCTCCATTGGTCACCGAAAAAATCAGTAAAGACGGGACAAGGAAGTTTCTTTTTGATGTGGGTGATTCCCAATTGGTTGAAGCGGTTTTGATTCCCTCCGAGGGGCGGATGACTCTTTGTGTTTCCTCTGAAGTGGGCTGCAATATGGCCTGCCAGTTTTGCTACACAGGAAAACAAAAATTAAAACGAAGGCTTTCCAGCTCTCAAATTGTGGGTCAATTTCTCCAGGCCAGCGATCGTCTTCCCGAAGGGGAGAGAATTACAAACATCGTGTTTATGGGAATGGGAGAGCCCCTGGACAATCCGGATGCGGTTTTTAGATCCATTGAGATTTTTCATTCCACTTGGGGACTCAATATGTCGCGAAAGCGGATCACGGTTTCCACTTCAGGAATTGTTCCAATGATTCCTAAGGTGATCGAGTCAGGAGCTCGGTTGGCAGTGAGTTTAAATGGAGTGGATGATGAGGTCCGCTCTCGAATCATGCCAATCAATAAAAAGTGGCCTTTGGAAACCCTCTTGGAAGCCTGTCGAGAGTATTGTCGAATCACAAAAGACCTTGTGACTTTTGAATACGTGCTTTTAAAAGGGGTCACCGACTCCATTCAAGATGCGCACAAGCTTCATAAAATTGCTCAAAGTGTCCCATGTAAAGTGAACATCATCCCTTTCAATGAGCATCCTGGCTCTGGATTTTATCGGCCTGATGAAAAAGTGATTAATGCCTTTCATAATGAATTGATGAAATTGGGAACCCATGTTCTACGAAGGAAGACCATGGGGCGGGACATTTATGCAGCCTGTGGTCAACTTGCGACCAATGTTAAAAATCATCCTCAACAAGTAGGAAATTTTTTAGCTGCTGAAGATAAATCTAAAAATTTGGCTCAAGCAGAAGCTCAAATTTAAAAGGAGCGTTTTATGTCCTCAATTCTCGTCGTTGGAAGTCTTGGCTATGACACCATCACCACCCCTTTGGGTCGACGTGAAGGCATCCTTGGAGGCTCTGCAAATTATTTTTCATTGGCCTCTTCGCTTTTTTCTCCGGTTCGAATCGTTGGAGTGGTGGGAGAGGACTACCGGGCAGAGGATTTAGCTCTTCTTGAGGCTAGAACGATCGACACGAAAGGCCTACAGAGAGTTCCTGGAAAGACTTTTTTTTGGGAAGGGCGCTACGAAGGAGACATGAACGAAGCGATCACCGTAGAAACCCAACTGAATGTGTTCGAGAAATTTAAGCCCAGTCTTCCCGAAGACTATAAGTCTTCAGAGTTTGTGTTCCTGGCGAACATCGACCCAGAATTGCAAATGGATGTTTTGTCTCAACTCTCTTCGCGAGTTTTTGTCGGGGCCGACACAATGAACTTTTGGATTGGATCCAAAAGGGAAGAGCTAGAGAAATTGATTTCTAAAGTGGATATTTTGCTCATCAACGAAGGGGAGTGCTCTCAACTCACAAAGAGTGTAAATACGGTCCAAGCGGTCAAAACGTTAACTGAGATGGGCGTCAGTGCCGTCGTCGTGAAGCGTGGTGAGTATGGATTTATGCTCTATAGCGAAGGGCAGTTCTTTATGCTTCCCGCTTACCCTGTTGCAGAGGTGATTGATCCCACTGGCGCTGGGGACACTTTTGCTGGTGGATTTTTCGGGTATCTTTCTTCTCTTGGAGTGAAGCCGACGTTTGAAAATCTGAAGGAAGCTTGTGTCTATGGATGTCTTTTGGCCAGCTACACGGTCCAAGACTTTGGTGTGGCTGGAGTGGCTCGTGTGACCAAGCCAGAGCTTTCGTCCAGACTGACAAGCTACTCAAAGATGGTTTCAGGACTCCCTAAAGTCTAGTTCCCTGACGAAAAGCGCCACGAAGCTCAAAGAATTTTACGTCTTTTCCGATATTTACAATGGATGGGAAAGACTGGAAAAACCAAACAATCAGGTGATCTTGCTGAAGATCTAATGGATGAGTTGCTTGAAGACAGCACTCAAGCGAATTCCTATGTGGATGCCGAGGCGCCCATCGAGCTTTCCGTTGCTGATTATTTTATGGAGCCAATCAAAGAGTCTAAAAGCCCTTATTCAACGGATGTTCGTGATGATCTTTCGACCACCCGTCCTTTGGATGATTCCTATTTAGAGAGCACGAAGAAGTTTGATCAAGAGGATGAAGGAACAATTCCTAGCGGTGATGAGTTGGGCGCCTTTCAAAAAAGCTCAGCGGATTCTGTTGGTCTAAAATCTCCGGAGAGAGCCGCGGTTGGCCGAGCGGAACCCTTGAGATCCAGTGGAATGGTGGGGCCCACAGACATGGCTCTCGCTCAGAATGAAAACCTCAGGCTGGCTCAAGATCGAATTTTAGAGCTAGAAAAGGAAATTGAGCGACTTCGTATTGAGAATGAGGAGCTCGGAGCTGCTGGCGAAACACTAAGACGCCGATCGGATGAGTTGATGTCATTGAACGAGGAGAGTGAGCGCAAGCTTGAGCATGAGATCTCCACGTCGAGCCAAGAGAAAGAAATTTTGAGAAACTCTCGTGACCTTCTAAGGAAGGAAGCGGAAGAACTGAGACAAAAGAACTCCGAGCTGGAGTTGCGCATTTCGACAAACATTCAGCGCGTTCGCGTCAGAGAGAGAGAGCTTGAGAATCGCCTGGAGCTGATGAAAGTTGAAACGAAAGCATTGGTTCGAAGTAAAGATGAAATGATTCTGGATCTGAAGCGACAGATTGATCAATTGAACTTGGAACTGAACAATTACAGGGTCAAGAGTCAGGACTTGAACAAACAGATTTCGGAGCGACAAGACACTTTAAGAAGAACGGTTAAGGCTTTGCGACTGGCCCTTTCAATGATGGAAGGCGATGACGAGAACCTCATGAAAAAGGCTAAATAAGATGGAATTTAAAAGTTTAAATCTCCAAGAAACCTTAAAAGAAATCTTTGGACAGCTCACTTTAAAACATGGTGTGAACAGAGCCATGTGGCTGGGTGGGGAGTTGATCCAGAAGCTCCCTCGCATTGAAAAGAAAAACTGGCTTTCTATTTTCTCTTTGGAAGAGCATGAATATGGAACTTTTGAGTGGGAAGAGGCTCGGGATCGCCAATGGGCCTGGGAGCAGGCGATGAGCATTACAAAAATGACCTCTCTAAAGGTCCCTGGAAAAGAAGTCTCTTTTAGCTTTATTCCCATTTTTCATTGTGAGAGCAAAGATTTGCTTGGTCTTTTTTTAATTGAAAACTCTGGGCTCGATCTCTTTGAGGTCCAAGGATTTCTGAGCTCTTGCGCTCGTCATCTGGGTTTCTGCCAAGAGCTGGCCCAATCAAAGGCCATTTCTTATGTGGATGACCTGACCTCTCTCTTCAATCACCGTTATTTACCAAAAATCTTGGCTCAGGAGATTGACCGCTGTCAGAGGAAGGATCAGAAGTTTTCTTTGCTGTTTCTTGATATGGACTACTTCAAGAAAGTCAACGATGGGCATGGTCATCTGATGGGATCTCGGTTGTTGATGGAAGTGGCTCAGATCCTGAAGCGCACGGTGCGCTCCTATGACCCTCTCTTCAGGTATGGTGGGGACGAGTTTTTGATTCTCTTGGTTGACTCTGACAAGAGCACCGGAGAAAAGGTAGCTGAGAGAATTCGCAGGTCCATAGAGGCCCATGAATTTGTCTTCGAAGGAACAAAAATAAAACTGACAGCCAGCATAGGGCTTTCGGTTTTTCCGGACAACGCCAAAACTGCGAAGGAGTTGATTCAGCTAGCTGACCAAGCCATGTATTATGGAAAAAACAAAAGCAGAAATATCGTCTACATCGCCAGCTAAGAAGAAAATCAAGCTCGTCATGAGTGATCTTCATCTTGGAGTCGGACGAACTCTTGAGAATGGCCAAATCAATTCCCTTGAAGAGTTTTACTTTGACGAAAAGCTCGTTGAATTTCTGCACTACTACACCAATGGAAAGTATGCCGATGCTCAGGTGGAGTTGATCCTCAATGGAGACATTCTGAATTTTCTTCAGGTGGATTACAAAGGGCACTTTTTGACGGTTCTGACCGAAGACATCTGCCTAGATATTTTGGATCGAATTTTAAAGGGTCATGCTCAAGTCTTTAAAGCTCTCAGGGACTTTGTATCGATTGAAGGAAATAGCATCACTTATGTGGTGGGGAATCATGATCAAGCGATGATGTGGCCGGCACTGAGATCTCGCTTGAATGAAGCGGTGGGAACCGCAGTGAACTTTAAAAGCTTGGTCTATTTTTTTGATGGAGTTCATATTGAGCATGGACACATGCATGAATCTGCAAATCGTGTTGATCCCAGAAGATTTTTTTTGAAGAAAGATCTTCCTGAGCCGATTTTGAATTTGCCTTTTGGATCTCACTTTTTTGTCGATTTTGTTTTAAAGGTGAAACAAAAGCACCCCCATGTAGATAAGATTCGACCATTTAATAAGATGATGAGATGGGCGCTTTTTAATGAAACGGGCTTTACCATCACCTATTTTTTGAAATTGATCCTCTTTTTTGCGAAGGCCATTCTGAGGAACGACTCCAAAACCAGTTTCCCATTTTCGCGGGTGGTTAAGGTGATTGCGGAGAGCGCCATTTTCCCGGATTTGAGTGAGTCAGCGCGGCGAATTCTCGCCGATGAACGGGTGCATACGGTCTGTTTTGGCCACACCCATGTCTATCAGTATCGTCAATGGGCTCAGAATATGGAGTACTTTAACACGGGGACCTGGACGGATCTCACTTCTCTTGATATTGCCTCTTTAGGTAAGATCACAAAACTGAGCTATGTTCTTTTTGAATACTCAGAGGACGGAAGACCTCGTGGGCGACTGAAAGAGTGGCATGGTTACCATCGAATCGAAGAGGACGTGGCGATCGCATGATCAGTATTCAAATGAACGAGAGCGGGAGAGGTAAGGATTTATCTCACCCCATTGATTTTAGGAGCGCTTTCAACCAGGCCTTGGGGTCCGGGTTTGCGGATCTCGACGGACTCTCCTCAAGTCGCTTAGATTTAAAGTCGAGAGCCTCACAAGTGAGAGAGCGGTTCGATTGCACCTTGATTCTTGGAATCGGTGGTAGCTATTGGACTCCAAAATCGTTCCACTCCTACTTTGGAGCATCCAGTTCTCACAAGATCTACTTTATAGACAGTCCAAACCCGAGATCCTTTCGCTCCACTCTCGATAAAATTGAAGATTTTAAGAAGTGTCATTTTCTTTTTGTTTCGAAAAGTGGTGGAACCCTTGAAACCTTAAGCCTCCTTTCGGCTTTGTTGAGTTTGGAGTCCGAATTTGGAATTCAAGTGGCTCAGCAGGCGACGGTGGTTTGCAGTCGGGGAGAGAACTTTCTCCAAGTCTGGGCGCGAGAGAAAAAGGTTCCGGTTTTAGAGATTCCGATGGAAGTGGGAGGACGCTATTCCGCCTTTTCGCCTGTGGGTGTCTTTCCCTTAGAACTTCTTGGGCTTTCTTCAGAAAATTTCTTTAAAGGGGCCTTCGCGGCTCAAAAGAAGAGGGATGAGATAGAAAGCCTGGTGACCTTTAATTTGCGCTCCTTTGATAGTCAAAAATGGATCACTCAGATGTGGTCTTATTCGGAAAGTCTTTTGCCTGTGGCTCAATGGTGGCAACAGATTTGGTCGGAATCCTTGGCTAAAAAAGATGGGTCTCGGGTCAGCAGCCCAATGGTTTGTTGTGGCCCAAGGGATCAGCATTCAAATTTTCAACAGCTCCTTGAGGGAGAATACGATAAGTCAGTGTACGTACTTCAAGACCTAAGTGCAGATTTTGATGACCCCGTACTTGGAGAAGTTTTGAGTGCTCATTTGGATATGCCTTTGAAGTCCTTTAAGCTCTCTGACGTGTTGTTGGCGGAGTTGGAAGGGTTCTGCGGAGCCCTCTCTGAGAAGGAGATTCCTTATGTTCGACTTGGAGGAGACTTTTCTGACCTCGAAGTTTGGGGAGAGTTTTTTATGATGTGGCAGATGACCGTAGCCACCATGGGGCATTGTTTAAAGATGAACCCCTATGACCAGCCGGGCGTTGAATTGGGAAAGACCCTGGCGCGTCAGTACCTAAAGTCCATGAAATAGAAAGACAGTTGAGTCACTTTTAGAAGCCGTTTATTCTCAATGAAGTATGGTTGATAACGACGACGATGACGTAAGAGATATTTCGGACAAGACCAGCGTTATGCCCAGTGACACTTTTAAGTTGCGCTTGGCAGAAGCGGGTCAAGCGCCTCCGGCCATGGTGCTTCTGGTTGGTCCCGCGTCCAGCGTGGGTCGTCAATGGCCTATTGAAGATCCAGATATTATTATTGGTCGTTCGCCTAACGCGAAAGTCTTTGTCGATGATAAAAGCGTTAGTAAATTTCACTCCAAGCTGGTTCTATCTGGTGGAGATGTGTCGCTGATTGATTTGGAGTCCACGAACAAAACCTTTGTGAATGGAAAAATGCTGACGCCACTTCAGCCAGTGAAGCTTCATAACAATGACCAAATCAAAACGGGGAATATTATTTTTAAATTTCTTGAGCGAGGAAGTATTGAGACGGTGGCCTCGGCTCAAGCCTTCGACCGTGCATTGACCGATGCACTGACAGAGATTGCAAATCGGGGAGCTCTTGAAGCCAAGGCTCCAGAGTTTTTTAAAAGAGCCTCTCTTCTGGGATTTCCTTTAAGTCTTTTAATTTTTGATATCGATAAGTTTAAAGTGGTGAATGACACTTACGGACATCCAGCTGGGGATTATATTCTCAAAGAAGTTTCAAAGGTTGTTAAAACCAAGCTGATTCGTGGCAATGACTTCTTCGCTCGAGCTGGGGGGGAGGAATTTTGTCTTCTTCTGGCTGGAAGTGAATTGAAGCAGGCTGAAGAGGTTGCTGAGCGGATTCGAGCCACCATTGAGGCTCAATCCTTTGTGTTTGAAGGTACAAAGATTCCAATCACCATCTCTATTGGAGTCGCCGGCTACCATCCCACTGACGAAAATTGGAGCCAGATCTACGAAAGGGCGGATAAGGCCCTCTACCACTCCAAAAACAGCGGAAGAAACTGCGTCTCCGTCGCCGAATAAAGGTGCCTACTACTATTATGCGACTCAAAGAGTCGCATAAAAGTAGTAGGCACCTTTGAGTTGAGCTTGATCTGCGGGTGTGATCGGGACTCATTGAATTCCAACGGAACCAGGGACGGAATCCTACGGAGTGGAATTTTCTTAAGTTTGATTTTGACGTCTTTTATTGAGTCATAAGAGCGCAAGATAAGAACTATTGAATTCAGATCTATGTTCATTTTTCTGTTATTTTTCAACATGATTTGAATCTCTCCCAGGCCTTTGGGGTTGGTCTTAAGCCAGTTCTCCACAGGAAGAGATGAGGTGGCTTGATTTGGATATGACGGCCCCTTCGAAGTCCACCTAGGACTTGGCTGAGGAGTTTTTTAGGAATTTGACACTAGACCCCTTTTTAAAGAAAGCCTTCTTTTGGTTCCTATCGAAAACAGTCTATAATAGAACTTTGTGAAGGCAAAAGTGAGGTGAATGATGGATTCAAACAAAACAATTAAAATCGATTGGACGGCGACTCTTTTTTTAACGCTCACTCCGGTCGTAAGCGCTCTCCTTCTTTGGTATTTTTTCTCTTTTGAAAGTTTTCATTACGGGTATGTTTTGCTGTTTGGTTTTTTCTACGTGGCTTCTCTGGTTTCAATCACAGCTGGCTATCACCGACTGTTTTCTCACCGCGCCTACGAAGCCCATTGGAGTTTGCGATTGTTTTTTGCGCTCTTTGGAGCTGCGGCTTTTCAACAGTCCATTTTGAAGTGGGGTGGAGATCATAGAGTTCATCACCGCTTTGTTGATACAGACAAGGACCCTTACAACATTGGTCGAGGCTTTTGGTACGCCCATGTTCTTTGGATGTTCTTAGATGATGGCCGAAGGGACGAGCCCGATTACGCCCGCTACAGCATCGATCTTAAAAGAGATCCTATTGTGATGTGGCAGGAGAAGTATTACGTGCCGCTCGCGATTGCCATGGGCTTTTTGTTGCCCGCGGTGATTGGTGCTTTTATGGGAAGTTTCATTGGAGGACTTTTATTTGGTGGATTTTTAAGAATTGTCATTGGTCATCATGTGACCTTTTTTATCAATTCGCTCTGCCACATGTGGGGAAAGCAAACCTACACCGATACCAATACGGCTAAAGACAGCTTGATCTTAGCGGTCTTTACATTTGGTGAGGGCTACCACAATTTCCATCATTACTTTCACAAAGACTATCGAAATGGAGTTCGTTGGTACAATTATGATCCAACGAAATGGGCGATTCGTATGGCTCAGTGGGTGGGCTTAGCGCAGAAGCTTCACCGCGTCTCTAAGGTCGAAATTGAAAAAGCCCGGATGGCTATGGTTGAAAAGCATTATCAGATGAAATCAAGCCCTCGCGTCGAGGCGGTGTTGGCCCAACTTCAAACTTTGAGAGAAAAGTGGGAAGTTTGTGGGTTGGCTTTTGAAAAGAAGAAGGCTGAGTACAAGGAACTTCGTCGCACCCGATTTGAGGAGCGTTGCCAGGTTCGTGAAGAGCGCATGAAGACACTTAAAAAAGAGCTTCGCATGGCCCGCCGGGAGATGCGGGTGGCTCTCAGTCAGTGGAAAGCTTACTCCCTCCGATTGAAGCAGTTGGCCCCAGCTTAGGGGCTCTGTTCTTCATCAGTATGTCGTAGGGACTCGTTTTATAGAAGCCCGCGTCCATCTAAGTATCAAATACCATTATTTTCGTTAGTTAAATCGTTGTATCTCTCGCAAATGTGAGTTATCTTTAATTAAGTAACTAAAATTGAGTGTTTTGTTACTTAACGGAGGGTCTCAGTGGATAAATCAGGTCGAGTCGGTCGACGGCAAGTGATGAAGGCCGGAGGGGAGACCTACTTTGCATACATTCCAAACTCTCTTCCCCCAGACCCTCCCCTCGAAATGAGCAGCCTGTATTCTTTGCTCGATAATGCGAATGCCGCTTTAGGCCGCCTTGATGGAATGAGTATGATTCTTCCCGATCATTCTCTTTTTCTTTATATGTATATCAGAAAAGAGGCCGTCCTTTCTTCTCAAATTGAGGGGACTCAGTCATCGCTTTCAGATCTTCTTTTATTTGAAAATGAAGATGCTCCCGGGGCACCTCTGGATGATGTAGCGGAGGTGTCCAACTATGTTTCGGCGATGAGCTATGGCTTAGAGAGAATCAAAGAGTTGCCGATATCATTGCGGTTGATTCGTGAGATTCATGAGCGCCTTATGTCCAAAGGCCGAGGCCAGACAAAGCAACCTGGCGAATTTAGAACCTCTCAAAACTGGATTGGTGGCTCAAGGCCTGGTAACGCGAAATTTGTTCCGCCACCACCAGACCAACTCCTGCAATGTTTAGATTCGTTAGAAAAGTTCTTTTATGATGAGAAGGTCAATCTTCCTATTTTGATTCGAGCCGCTCTGATCCATGTTCAGTTTGAGACCATACATCCATTTTTGGATGGAAATGGTCGTTTGGGTCGTTTGCTGATCACATTTATGCTTTGCCAAGAGGGTCTTTTAAAAGAGCCTCTTTTGTATTTAAGTCTCTATTTCAAAACTCATAGGCAAACATACTATGATCTCCTACAAACAGTTAGAGAAACTGGCGACTGGGAATCTTGGATAGAGTTTTTTTTGCTAGGGGTGATTCAAACCTCCGATCAAGCTACTCATACAGCGAAAAATGTGCTCCATCTTTTTGATGAGGACCTTCGCAAAATTGAGGTTGCTCGTAAATCTACAGTCGGTATTCTGACCATCCACAAATATTTACGTTCAAACCCCATATGCAACACCACAAAGATCAAAGAGGCTTGTGGGGTATCCCTTCCAACTGTTCTTCGGTCCCTAGGAGTCCTAGAAGAACTTGGTATTGTGAAAGAAATTACGGGTAAAGAGCGTCACAAGGTTTTTGTCTACACGAAGTACCTCGATATCTTGAACAATGGAATTGAACCCGTCTAAAATTAATTTACTTTTTTAGTCTGGACGACAAGGGCCTTCTAAAAGAAGAAGGCCGAGTGGAATCTTTCAGGCCTCCCTTTCAGCAAAGGACTAAAAAGCATATTAGAAGAGTGGCAGTGTGAATACGATTGCTCGGAGAAAATTTAAGACATCTTTAAAGCGATGTCGGCCTCGCAGAGGCGAAGCTATTCGCTCAATGGAGTACTCTGACCTATTCAGCAAGGTTCACCGTAATTGAGTCATTCTGAGCGGAAGGGGCCCAGAATCCGCCAAGAAAGACGCCTTTTGTGGCCTGATGCACTGTCACCGCCTTATACACACTCGTTCCCGTCTGATCAAAGCTAACGAAACCTTTGGATCCAAAGTTGATATCCACAACCCCGGTGATATTATATCTTGCGATGAGCGCCTTCGTGCCCTGACCTTTTCCCACGACGTAAACGTGGGTCTCAGTTACAGCGAGGTCATAAACTTCAGAAAAGGCTGGTAGGGTGATTTTTCCATAAGTTCCAAAGGTGTTATCAAATCCGAGATAGCCATCCATCTTTAACAGGAAGGGCTTTCCATATTCGCTCTGACCAATCGAAAAATAGGACGTATCGTATCCAATCCTTAACGATTGAGTTTTCAAGTACTCTTCACCACTTTTTCCTAAATCGATCTTAAAAAATCCTGTGCCAAAGACGTTATTGGAAATGGCTCCTGTGCTGTCGAAGGCCGCCATTGCGAAGTCCTTATTCACTCCACCTTGAGAGTATCCAAAGAGAACAAGATCAGATCCCTTAAAGGCCATGCTGTTTGCCATCAAAGTCAGGCCTGAAATAAAATGGCTCGCAACGCCCGCAGCTCCCCAAGAAGTATCAATTGATCCATCGATCTCTTCATATTTTGCGATCATCATTTTGTGACCATCTATTTGCCCGCCAATAATAATCTTTCCACCACTCACAATCAAGGTTTGAGCCAGGTCATTCCCGGAGGAAAGGGTGCTGATCACCTTACCCCCCGAGCCAAATCCCGAATCATAGGATCCATCCGGGTTGAGCTTAACCAGCAAAACATCTTCGCCGCTTCCACCATTAAAAGTCTTCCCTGCCAGTAAAACTTTTCCGTCTGGATAAACATGAAGATCTTTAACACTTGAGTTTCCCGCCAGTGAGATTTGGCGTTTCCCGTCACCATCGAAGCTTGTATCCAAAGTACCATTTGCCAAATATCTGATGACAACAATCTCCGTTGGAGTTCCTCCAATATTTCCTGCAGCAACTACTTTTCCATCACTTTGAACTTTCATAGAAACAATTTCTGAATTGTGAGCCAAAGACTGCGCGTCCCATCCGTTCGAAGCGAAGGTTGGCTTATAGTCTCCAGGAAATAGGCTGGGCTTTGTCATCTCTCGAAGCACGGGCTCGGAGAACGCCTGATCCCAATAGGAGATCTTTCGCAAGTGACCAATCATTTGGTTTGTCCCTGAGAGATCACTCCCTATTTTCATATTTGACAGGGAGCTCGGGACACTACACGAGCTTGTGGTGGTCGAAAGGAGTGGGGAGTTGTTTAACGCCGTCGAGCAATTTCCCGCCCCGTAGGAGTAGGAAATCTTTTGCAGACCTGACGCATTTAAGTTTGTCCCATAGATGTAAGAATAGGCCGAGGTGCTCGCGGTTGTGATTTCAACATGAGGGGAATTGCTAGAATTTACTTTTACTTCGTGCTTGTCTGAAGCCGTTGTATCGAGATTCAGAAGATACTGATCACTGTTGACTTCCCCCCGGCTTTCCCAATCGATAAAAAACGTGCCCGAACTTGACAGGATTCCCATACCTGTCAGCGATCCAGAGTTGGTTAAGAGTTCGGTAGATCGGGTGACCGTCGATGGTGACGCCACCGGATTGGGAATGTAAGACGTAGGAACTTTTCCTTTTTCAAACTGAGCCCCCCAGGCATAGACACTGCCCTGTGTGCCGTTAGTCGCGCCTGTTTCAAAGTCAGGGGCAAAGGCCGGCATCAAGTTGAGCTTAGTCCAGCTGACCCCGGAGACCAGATCTGACTGAACCCATACACGCCACCATCCATTTCCGGCGGGCTCAATGCCGCGTTTATAGGTGGCGGAACTTGAACTGTAGCTGGTGTAGGGCTTTGCAAGCCCTCGAGTTAAATCAAATACGGTGGAATTGCTTGCGGAATCCGTAACCGATCTCTGCCAGAGTAAAATCACGTCAGAGGTGTTGGCTTTCAGATAGATCGAGAATACATAGGACCCGGACCCATGCGTGTTTACTATCGGTTGAACCAATCGAGCCAGTTGGTCTGCGTTGAACTGATCGCGGTTTTGATCACTGATCAAATCAGCCGTCATGGTGCCGTCTGGTGCTATCGCTGAATTGGTCGTTAAAGTTGGCATGACCGATGTTGAGCTTTTCCAAATGGTTTGATCAAAATCCTCAGTGTAATTCAGTAAGTTTGTGGAGGACTTCTCCATGAGAAGTCCTCTTGGCAAATGTGTGATGGGGTCATAATCAACTCTTGATTGGTTTGTGGACGCCGATTGCAGTACGCCGGAAGAGTCAAAATAGGTTCCCGGGGAAGCTCTGGTAAATGTGAGCCCCGAAAGAGCAGAAGTAAAATCTTGCTCAAAGTCAGAAGCATGAGCCTCAATGCTGATGTCTGCTGTGTTTGATGCTCCGTCCGTGACTCGAAAGACTCCCGTGCCGGGAGAAGAAAAACTGACTTTAGAATCAGAAAAATTTCCAACACCCGATTCATGACTAAAGCTGTACGGAGGAATTCCGGCGACAACAAATTGAGCCAAATCGTAGCTTTTGCCATTTGCAACACCCAAAGATGGGGAGATCCAACTTACCGGTGAGTAGGCATTCACGATGAAACTCTCGGTGTCGGCTGTTAAGCCGGGAGCTTCCGCGGTTAAGGCGGAAACCGTTTGAGCCGTGCTGGTTTTGTAGTAGAGTTCTTTGAAGGCCTCGTTCACAGCAAAGGTCAGGCTCGCTCCCGGAAGAGCGCTCAAGCAGCTGGAATCGGAATAGACATTCGCAGCCGTTCCCAGGCCACTTAAAGTCACGGTCGTGTTCATTTTTGCCTGAACATATTTTCCATTGATATCCTTCAAGCTCAAATTCAATCGACCACATTCATTGGCACCCAAGCTCACGAAACTTTTCGACAATGAAACAGACCTGGCAACAACTGGAGAACTCGAGGCGACAATCACATCAAATGTGTTGATTGCGCTCGTCAACCCGGTGGCACCAACCTCCAAACTGCCTGAGCCCGTGACGTGTGGCTTAAAGTACGCCGTCAGAAAATAGTTGTTCGAGTAGAGCCTTTGTCCACTCAAAGGTTGCCCTGTACATGAAGGCGTGGAGAAAAATGTTCCTCCAGTTGAAGAATAAATAAAATCGATATTGGATGGAGCCTTGATACTCTCTCCATTAATATTTTTAACTCCAACTGAAATTAAATAGCAGTTGTTCAGTGTCATTATAGAGTCGACTGAGGCACTCACTTCGCTGGCCACGGCCTGATTGGACCCGTCTCCGGCGGTGAGTGTGAGGGAGCCATCGACATACCCGGAGAGTTGCGTCGTGATGGTATCCCCTGTGAAGCCGGCCGTAGCAAGGTAGTGAAGCTTGTCTGAATTGCTACCTGAATAAATGGTCAACTGAGACTGGGCCGTTGTGCATGTTGTGTCGTAGGGTCCATAGAAACTTCCTGATGCGCTTGAGAAATCGATAATGTGGTCTGTGCTGGTCGTTGCTCCCACATGCTCTCCATCCATCAGCGTAACCCTTATGGGCACACAAGCTCCCGAGGATATTTTAGCAGGACCCGTCATATGAAGATGGGGTGTGTTTGGATAAGTAGGCTGCGCCTCTGGCGGCGGATCTTCTGTACTCGGAGTCCCAAAGGCCGGACCAGCACAGTCATCGAAGAGCTGAGAGCCACTCATTGAGGCCGTTATACTAACCACATTGTTCCCAGGAATAATATCAAGGGTTTTACGGCCTATAAGCCGAGGTTTTGAAAATAGGGCTTTATTGAAACTCGAGGCTTGGAGATCCGTGCAGGCGCCGTTCGTGGCGAGTCCGACCAAATAGATCGTCTGATCGGACCCAGAACTGGTTTGCAGGTTGATGTTGGACCCAGCAGTGTAAAGCCCATGAAATTCATTGGCGCTAAAAACCTCTGTTCCTTCGTTTGTGCAGGCTCGAGAGGGCTTGGAGGAAGATTTATTTTTGATCAAAAGAGCGTAGCATTTGACTTCCGAAATGACGGCAAAGTCTGTCAGTTCCCACCCTTGACTGGATTGGCTGTTGAATTTTGTTTTCCCTATGGAAAGTGGGGTATGGGATGGGAGAGTTATTTTGAGAACAGAGGGCTGGCTCGCTTCTCTGGTGCATGAGATCAACGCTAAGCCCAAAATGGCAATCAAGGTAGTGACAATTCTTTCTATCATCAGACGTTCCTGGTTATAACAACTGCGTAATGTTCAGCGCGTTCTTTCCAGCGCTCATGATTATTTTTATCGGAAGAATCCAGGTTATTCTAAAGAGAGTGGATGTGGAGAAATGACGCTGATGTTTCGGCTTGAGACTCTAACGAAAATCTAGGTCCTTTCGAAGCTTATGAGGCTTTTGTCTGGAAGGGATTGTCAGCATCCCGCCTCAGTCCGCTTTACTTAGAATCAAAGTTTGGTCAGAGTCTCCTTCTAAAACAAGGGAGAACATCGTCGAAAGGGATGCGGCCACGAGCTTGGGCCTAAAGTGAAGTCAAAACGAATACTTGTCCGCCACCACAGCCTGAAGTGGACGAGCCATATTCTTAGGAAGAAGATACTGTAAAGACTTTTGACAGGATCATTCTATCCCCAGTTCAATTGGTGAGGTCCCTGGTGTCGGTGCCAAATCGGCACCAGATAAGGATTCTAACCCCATTGCCTTTCTTTTAAGCGTTGGTCTTCTTCTTGCTCTACCACTAAAGCGGGGATGGAAGGCAACGAATCAAGTCACCACAAGAATCTTCAACAAATCTTCCTTTTTTATTAACCGACAGAGGCCAGGATAGGGTCTTAATGGGGGTCAGATGACTATGAGAACGGAAGAACAACTCATAGATGGGATTAAGAGTGGGAACAAGGAAGACTTTTCGCTCCTCATCGATCGTTACCAACTTTACTCTTTGAAGGTGGCTTTTCGCTTCCTCAAAGACAGAGCACTTGCGGAGGATGTGGTGCAAGAGTCATTCATAAAGGTTTATCGAAAAATTAATCTTTTTGAAGGGCGCTCTTCTTTCAAGTCTTGGTTGACTCGGATTCTTCTCAACACTTGTAAGAACAAGCTGAGAAAGCATTCCAGAGAGACCTTGGGATTTGAAACACCGAAACCCAGTCGGGTGCAGGGGCCCGAATCATCAATGATTCAATTGGACATTGGTGAAATGCTAAAAAGGGAGATCGACCTTCTTCCCGAAAAGCAGAAGCAAGCCTTGATGTTGAGAGTTTATGAGGACATGAGCTTTAAAGAGGTGGCTGACATTATGGATAGTCCCTATGACACAGCCAAGGCCAACTATCGACATGCTTTGATGAAGTTGAGAGAAAAATTTGAATCTTGTGATTTATTGAAATCATGGATGAATGAAACCAATAACGGAACCAGCCACTGGTTGGGCGAAATCATGGAGGTGGACGTATGAACGAAGATACTGATTGGTGGTGGATTGATTATATGGAAGGGGAGTTGGAGCCAACCACTCTTCCCGATATCGAGTTTCTGTTAGAGAAGAGCCCTGCGGATAGACAGAACTTTGAATCCTGGCAACTCTTAAAGTCGTGGGTGAAAGAAGTCGATGAGGCCAGCCCTTCGGAGTGTCTTTGGAGTGAAGAAGAGCTTTCTCAGCTGAAGTTGAAGACAATGAGCTCGCTTCCTTCAAAGTCTAAAGGAGCTTGCCAATCGAGCGAGGTCAGCCTCAGGGTTTGATGAGTCCTTCAGAGACTTTATTTTTTCAATGAAGACTCGTAAGTCCTTATTGCAGGCGAGAAAAAGCCTCTGGAATTCAGAAAGATCGGAGACATAGGTTTCGTATCCGAGAAGCCGTGCATTGTTGAGCTTCAATTTAGGAAAGCCATCAAAAATATTTGTTTTTAGTTCGGGCTTTAATTGAGTGCTAAATCTTTTTTGAATTTCTCGAATTCGCTCTTGTTTTTCTTTTCGTATTTTGTCCTTCTCATGGGAGCCGTACCAGGCTCTCAAATCCTTTAGCTCCTTGGATATAAATGTCGAAAATTTTCGTAAGTCCTCTTGTTCCTCTTTGATTCTTTTCCCAGTGGGTGATTCCTCGCCCTCCTTTATTCTATAGAATTGCACCGTTCCTTCGGTTCCAATAAAGGTCGCTAGGCGTTCGTTAAACTCAGGAGCATCTTTGATGTAGATGGTGGTGTGGGTGAGCTCATGAATAATGACCTCAGCCAAATCATGTTCGTTGTAGGAGAGCATGGGAGAGGTGATTGGGTCTTTGAACCATCCGAGAGTCGAATAGGCGCGAACGCCTCGAACCCAAGTGTCGTATTCGGTCTCAGGAAACTGATCAGCCTCCTTTTTTGCGGCCTCAGGGTTAAAGTAGCCCTTGTAAGGCACGGCTCCTATAAATGGAAACCTCCACTTATAGGATTTGAGTTGGTCCGCGTAGGCCACTTGGACCACATAAGTCACGGCGTCTCGGTCTAAAGAGACAAAGCTCTCATAATTCCCATTGGATTTCAGTCCTAGTTGATCTTGTGCAAAATTCTTAGCTTCTCTTGCAACGAGAAGCTTTCTCTTTTGATCTTCATTGAGATTTCCAGACTGGAGAGCTTTTTCAATTTTTGTTCGACCTAGAAGGAGCTTTCCTTGGTTGTAGCCGGTGTGAGCGTAATAACCGAGCTGACAGGCGGTCGTGGTTGAGATCAAGCCAATTAAAACTGCAAGTTGGGAGAGTGTATTTTTCGAGAACATGAAGTGAATTGTATCCGAAGATCTTCTTTCGAGGCACCAGAATATTCGGATAAAGAAGCGTCCGAAATCTGTTCATATTCTCATTGAATGATGGTCAGGAGAGAGTGAAGTGTTGTTCTCGCATTGCAATGGTACGAAACGCCGATCGGACGCTTGGAGAAGGAAGCTCCCCTTCCATCAACGAAAGGGGGTCCTTTATGCTTAAATACTTTAACCAGTCTAGGGGCGTATCGGACATTCAGTTGAAGATCTTTATAGGACTTTTTGGATTGAACTTGGTTTTTTTCAAAGTCTTGGTTGTCTTCCTCAAACTGATGATCTTTTTTTCCGGGCTTAAGTAGAGGCTCTACGGGCTTAAAACCTATTGAAGGGCACTATGGATGGCAAAGCGTCCGCATCGGCACTTCATCAAACTTCAGGTTTTAATATTATAAGGTGTGCTCATCCAAAAAATAATTTTCTTCGTCTCTTTCCTTTTTTGAGCTTCCTCCCTCAAGCGTGACGCGCTTTTAAGGCCTTCAGGCCTTAAAATGAGGGCGAAGGCATGGAGCCTGCGAGCTCAAAAAAGGAAAGAGACGAAGAAAATTATTTTTTGGATGAGGTGCAGTTAAAACATCCAAGAAAGGCCCGCGCGCCCCGCATAATCAATCGTGTTCTTTCGATCGCTGCCATCGGCGTTGGTGTCGTCAGGAGGACTTGTCCATGCATCGACCCCCAGTTTGATGGAGAGGCTTTTCGTTAATAGAACTTTAAGTCCGATTCCAGCGCTGGGAACCACGCCGTTTTGTGTTTTGATCAAAACTCTTCCCGTCAGTTCGTCCTCTAAGAAGATGCTCTTATCCACATACCCGGCTCCAAATTTGAAATAGGGCTGAAAGGGGTCTTCTCGTCCCGCAAGCGAAAGCACGATGTCCGCACTAGTCATCGAAAACTGTGCAATTTGAATTCTTTGGATTCCATCGACTCCATCAGCCTTGGTTGAAAGCTTTCCCAGCCCGGAGGTGTAGCTCAACTCAAGAGCGGATCTCTCCCAAAAGTAGTAAGAAATAGATCCTGTATATGAGGTCGTGTCGGAATAGTTGTTTTCATCGATAGAGTTTCTGCGGTAATTGACCGAGGCTCCAATTTCAATAAATCCGGCATAGACAGGAGTTGCGAAACAAAGAAGAGCCAAGGAAGCCGTTAAAAGTTTTAACATTCTTATATAATAACAAAATTACCAATCAAAGGGTCCTAAAACTGATTTGGGCCAGCCATAGGGAGAGGGTCGAAGATCACATTGAACTCATAGTAAAGATGGATCAATCCGTCCTCTGGATCCACTAGACCTTGAGGTGGATTTACAAAAGGCGTTGCTAGACGAAAGGCTTTGAAGGTGGCTTCGTCAAGAGCTTGAATGCCGCTGGCGTTATGAATGAGCGAGCTAAAGTAATTTCCTTGAGCATCAAGAAGCACTTCAATCACCGTGCGTTTATTCGAGTTCGAGATTCTCTGCAACTGGTCTGGCGGAAGATTAAAGAGATAATTTTTGACGAGGGAGACCCAGCGGTAACTGATCTGCTCGTTGATTCGGCTGTAAAAGGTGTAGTAGGTGAGCTGATCCGAATTGAGTGAGTTGAAGTAACCTTGCTTGATTCCAGGGACGCGCTCAGCAAACTCAGCTTGTCCGATGGCTGTGTTTCTGAGGGTGGATGGAACTTTGAGGCTGGTGTTACTGGCTGGATCAAAATTGAAATTGGGAGAGGGCTTGTTCGGTTGGCCGCCGTTCGTGGTCTTTGTCCCTTGTTTGGCTCGCATCTGATCCTTCACTCTGCGAGTGAGGTCAGCTAAGAATTTGGCTTCTTTCTTTAATTTTTCTTCCGGCTCTTCCTCAGGTTTTTGGCTTATTTGGGTTGGCAGAATGTATTTAGACTCTTTTTCAAGAAAATCCACTTGAACGGTATCGCTTGTGGAAAGATCGGCTGTCTTAACTTGAGAAAGCACGAGCCAGGCCAGGCTACCGTGAAGGGCCAAGCTAAACACAAAGGCTAGAAGAGATCGATCCTCGTTGATTCTCATCTCAGATAAACTAGCAGCTGAGAGGTTGAGATACAACTAAAGCTCGCGACATGTAAAAAAAGTAAAATATCTAAATACCTAATATGACTTAAATTTTGAGGTCCAGGGCCTGTTTCATTCAGAGAATTGGCTAAAGTTGAGACAAGGCCGTCCCGATAAGTTTTCATCGGGGGAGGATTCATGTCGAATGCGAATGTCATTGATTTTAAGTCACGTGCGGGAAGAGCTAGATCACCTAAGGTGGAGAGCAAGGGTAAGGCTTCAGCAGAGATCGTAGATATGGTTGAGCGTCGAGAAGAGATTCTTCAAAACGAACGACGAATTGCTAAGAGAACAATATTGAGTGAGTTTATCGGAGCCTACACGGTCGTTCCAGGTAAGGGCCTTGTGAAGGTCGCAATGTATGACATTTCAGAAGACGGTCTTTCATTTGATACCGACACCGCCCAGGGTCACTTTCACCTTGGAGAAGAGGTGGCGATGAGAGTTTACTTGAATCAAAAAAGTTACTTTCCGTTTGTTGTTCGACTTCAAAACCTTAGAGAAATTCCTGAGGAAGGCTGTTATCGACATGGTGTGAACTTTGTCAAAGACACTGTGAACGAAGAGGCCCTTCATCACTTCGTGAAATTCATCGAAACGGTGAGTTCCTCTCTTGAAAGTGACGATGGAGACCTTAAGGCCTCGATCTCCTGATTTTCGAGAGATCAAAAAAACGTATACAATTCTAAAAAAGTAGGTTCGAATATTCCTTACCATGCGGAAGGGGTATCGAGCCTATGAAACTACCAAGTCGTCTAGATAAAAAAGTTGTTTTAGATACGAATGTCATTCTGTTTGATGCATTGGCGCTTAATAAATTTAAGGCCTGTGACATCTACATTCCCTTTTCAGTGATCGAAGAGATTGATCGTTTTAAAAGAGACTTGGGCGAAAATGGCCGAAATGCGCGCCAGTTTTCAAGATTTGTCGATGTTCTTCGAGACAAAGGATCTCTTGCTCAAGGCGTGGAGCTTGAAAGTGGAAAAGGTTTTGTCTATGTGATCACAGATTTTAAATTCGGCGATCTCCCTCAAGAGATGAACATGGCCATTCCGGACCATCGTATTTTGGCAACAGCTTACACTCTGAAGCTTCAAAACCCGAAGGCTGAAGTCCAGTTGATCAGCAAAGATATCAATTTAAGAATCAAAGCGGATGTTTTTGGGGTGGATGCAAAAGACTACGATCCAGAGAACACTCAGTTTGATGCTATGTACACGGGGCTGAAAGAATTGGAATTGGACTCCGATCAGATTGACCTCTTCTATAGAGATCGAAACTTAGACATTGGCGAAGATGAGAAAATGTATGCCAATCAGTATTTGATCATGAAAGATAGAAGCAACGAGAACCACTCGGCCCTCGGGCGATTTTGTGGGAAGACCTCTCGAATCGTTCCTTTAATCTCTCCAACGGAGAGTGTGTGGGGCATTCACCCAAGAAATATGGAGCAAAGTTTTGCCTTAGATGCCTTACTCAATGATGAGATTCAGTTTGTTTCTCTCGTTGGAAAAGCGGGAACAGGAAAAACCTTAATGGCCTTGGCGGCAGGACTCTATAAGACTTTAGACGAAGGACGTTTTCAGAGGCTGCTCGTCAGCCGGCCAATTTTCCCTATGGGTCGAGACATTGGTTACCTTCCTGGCGATGTGGAGCAAAAGCTCAACCCTTGGATGCAGCCTATTTTTGATAACGTTGAATTTTTAATGGGGGCTGACAAAAAGGCTGCGGGTCGAGCTCAAGAGCTGATCAATCAAGGGATGCTAAATATTGAGCCTCTGACTTACATTCGAGGTCGAAGTATTCCTAAGCAATATTTGATCGTGGATGAGTCGCAAAACCTCACACCTCATGAAATTAAAACCATCGTCACTCGGGCGGGGATCGGCACAAAGATTGTTCTCACAGGGGACTGCTTTCAGATCGACAATCCCTATATCGATGCCTCAAATAGCGGGCTCACCTTCTCTGTTGAAAGACTCAAAGGCCAAAACATATCGGCCCACGTCACCCTCACGAAAGGCGAACGCTCTGAGCTCGCAGAACTCGCAGCCAACATCATGTAACCAAAAGGTTGCACTGGCTCCTTGAGCCCAGCGCCGCACCTTTTGGTAGCGATAGTGTGTCATGGTTTCTGGAGGAGAGCCGTCTGAACGAAGGATGGCTCTTTTTTTTTGAGAGAGGCTTTCAAAGTCTTCTTTTGGAATAGAGATCCAAAGGAAAGTTCGACTCATTTTGAAGCATTTTAAGAATCACATTTGATTAAGGGATCCTCAATCGATGGAAGCTGTCTCTCGGTCTAGTTTTCATATGGCCCAATCTTGACATTTTTTTTGAAATTCACAATATGAAAAAATAGACAGGGCGAAAACTCCCAGCTGTAACTTCTTTATATAATTCGTGCCCTGAACTTATTAAAGGAGGTGCAAGTGAAACCATTGTGTATTCCACCAAACAAGAATAATTAAAGTTTACAGACCAAGTCTTTTTAGGAACGAATTGGATTCAGAAAAGAAATATTTATCCAATTCAAGAACATCAACTGAAACTTATAGAGGAGGAAGTCTATGATGGATCATTTGGTGCAATATGAATTTACAAATTTTGAGCCCGAATATGACATTCGCAGTTTTATCTGCATTGTTTCGGACCGAATTCACGGTCTTTCCCCGAGCGATTCGGTAATGAAGGTGGCTATGAAGAAAGTCAGGGACAAATTCAAAGCCTCTTGCCGGATTGCTTCCAGCGCGGGAACCTTCTTTGCCGAAACGGTTTCTGAGTCTCCCGAGTTGGCGATCACAGAGATCGATAAGAAAATGAGAAGACAGCTGAGAGTCTGGAAGATGGGGAGGTTTCGTTCAATGGGGTTCGAGGATTCCTTAGAAGGCTCCCCTCGAAGGACTGCAAAAGGTTTAGATCTCAAATTTAGAATAAAAGACATCTCAAATTCCGAGAAACAAAGTCTCATGAAGCAGAGTGCTTCCTAAGGAGGAGGGAGTTCATGGACAACGAGAAACTGAAAATCGATTTGGACGGTGTTCAGCTTTCTCCGGAAGCGGAGAAGAAGGTATTTGTAATTAAGAGTTTTATGGACTCTTTTGCCTCAAGTTCAGAGTCGCGCCTTCGAATTATTAAGGCGGGCCAGCGCTACGAGGGCTTGCTTTGTGGGAGAACCATCGAGCTTCCCATTCAGATCTATCAGCGCGGCTCATCGATCTCCCAGGTGCTTGACGGCATATATAAGCTTGTCAGGAAGAATTGCTCTAAGGCCTTGAAAGTTCATCATGGACCAAGTCAGAGGTCTGCCTAAAAAGATCAGCTACAAAAGGGTGCGGCGCCGCACCTTTTGGTAGGGAGCGTGTGTCAGACTTTTTTGGTGAGGTCCTTTTGAAGTGGCCTTCTTTTTTATGCGACCAAAGCTTGTTGATTGGGGGCTTCCTAAATTAGGGGTGTCCCAAGAGTCCTTTCTTCGAGACAGACTTTTCATTTTAATATGCAGCGGCCAACTTCTGAGTCATTGAGATGTACCTTAGTCGAGGAATGCTTAAGACCCTTTAACCTGTCTCAGATTATGCCGATAGAGCCTATGAGGATAAGGAGATGATTTATGTATCTTCAAGGCAATCTACAAGCGGTATTTGATGCCCTTTATCACTTGGGTGTGATCGATCCAGTTTTAAAAATGGATTGGAACAAAGAACTCAATGATTTGGCAAATTGTGCGGATGAATTCTTTCAAGCGATGGACATTGCCAACACCTTTCAGGGAAGCATCGATGACCTAATGGCTCAGTTGAGGGATTTTGATCAGCGCACACTCAGTTACTTAGCAATGGAGGTGGCTCGTGAATTTGCGGATTTTCACTCTCGCGACTGTCTTCACTAGCTCTCTTGCGACCTCAGCTTCCGAATGGAAGGTGGATTTTTCAAGACGCTTTCAGCCAGAGCAAAAAGTGGAAATGGTTGTTCCTCCTGAAACGAAAGTTCCTCCTAAAACCAGTTTGGTCGAGGTGCCCACTCAGTTTGTTAAGAACGTCTTTCTTGAAAATGATCCGGCACCAGAGGTGGTGATTCTTAACACCAATAAGGGATTCATTCCATCCTCGGTGAGTCTTCGTGTGGGACAGGCCTATCGGTTTTTTATTGTGAATGTGAATCCAGAACAAAAAAATGTGAGTTTTGTGATGGAGCACTTTAAGCAGCACCACGCCACCTATTACGGCGAGATCAAGAGTTTTGTCGTCAAGTCAGACGAAGAGGGCATCTTTCGATTTTCCTCTCCGGAAACCGCAGCTCTTGGAAAAATGATTGTTTCTCCAGCGAGAACTGAATCAGAACCTGAACTTCGCTTCCCAGCGTCTGAGTAGGAGGCCATAAGTGTCTGAAGATCAGGGGACGGTCTTTGAAAATGCCATCAAAACCTTTCTTGAGCCGATTTGGCATTTACTCAGTGATGAGAAGATCACCGAAGTGATGGTGAATTCCCATGACGAGATTTGGGTCGAAGTGAGCGGGAAGGTTCAAAAGACCGACGCCAAATTTCACAGTGAAGATTCTTTATTGGCAGCCGTCACAAATATTGCTCAAAGTGTAGGTCGACGAATCAATGATGAAGAGCCTCGCTTGGATGCTCGTCTGCCAAACGGCTACAGAATTCATGCTGTGATTCCTCCTTGCGCTCGCAAGGGAACCACCATGGCGATTCGAAAGTTCGCGACCGTTCAGTTTACTTTTAAGGACTACGTCCGCCTCAATGCAATGACCGCAGATGCGGCTCAGTTTTTAGACATCTGCATGAAACTTGGAAAAAACATTTTAGTCAGCGGTGGAACGGGGTCTGGAAAGACCACATTGCTTTCTGTTTTGACCAATCGAATTCCTAAGGGCCAAAGGATCATTGTGATCGAAGACTCCAGCGAATTAAAAGTTGAGTACGAACACGTGGTGTTCTTTGAAACTCAAATGGCCGATGAGCAGGGGCGCGGAGAGATCACCATCAGAGATCTTTTAAAGAGCAGTTTGAGACTCCGTCCAGACCGCATCATTGTCGGAGAGGTTCGAGGCAGTGAGTCCTTGGAGCTGATCCAAGCCATGAATACCGGTCACAAGGGCTGCTTGGGGACGATTCACGCCAACTCCGCTCCGGACGCTTTGGTTCGACTGGAGGCTTTAGCTCAGGGAGCAGATTCTCAATTGAGTGAGAGAGCCTTGCGTCATCAAATTGGATCTGCCATTGATATTGTGGTTCAGATCTCCAGGTACTCGGATGGCTCCAGACGTCTCGCATCGATTGCGGAGGTTCTTGGGTTCAATGACGACGGAAGTTATCATGTTGAATCTGTTTATGAGATGTCTCGCCTGCTGAAGATGCCTGACGGCAAGCTCAAGGGTCAAATCGAGCCCACTGGAGTTTTGCCCTCATTCATGGAGGAGATTGAAGACAATCAAATCCCTTTTCCCAGATCAAAATTTCAAAAGAAGGCCGCCGCCTAGGCCCATGTAACGCTATGTGCGACTAAACATTAGGCATCTAAAGAGCGTTGAGTCTTTTCTGCCACTGAGATAAGACTTTAGTCATGCTGTTCAGCGGTAAAGTGACGAATTCTATTATGGTTTTTCTGGATCGCTCCGGTTTTGACGGGGATCGAATTCAAGATTTAACCTCACTCCCACAAGAGTTTTTAAGAGATCCAACAGGCTGGATCGAAGCCGCTGCCGTTGAAGAATTTATTGAATTGGTCGAAAGAGAATTAGGTTCTTCGATCACCGATGGGCTTGCGACAGTTGTTGGCCATCAGTGTCCTGACCTGCGGGCTTGGGGAGTATTGGACAGTGTGATTCGCATGATGCCCAGATCACAGGATTTATTTTTGCAGCCAGAAAGATTCATTTCTTACTTTGTTTCTCCAGCTCCACCCTTGGCCAACATTGTTCGTAAGCACAACGAAGTTGAGTTTCATATTCCCATTTCAAATTTAGAGTTTCCTCACACCTCCGAGTTTTTAAGATCGGCCTTGGAGGCTTTGCCGAAGTATTTGACCAAAGACGAAGCGACGGTGATTTGGTCTCAGAACAAAGTCAGTATCAAGTGGGAAGAGGGGCAAAAATCCCTGCTTGAAGATTCAGAGCAAACACCGAATTACAAACCAGAGCTCGTTCAAGGCTTAATGGAAGCTCTCGATCAGTCGCAAAAGCAGATTGAAGGTTTGACCGCTCAATTGGCAGAGAGAGCGCCGAAGGCAGAGCCTTTAAGTGAAGAAAAGAAGAAAGAGTTGAAAGCCTTTGTTGTTCGAACTCGAGGACATTTAATGCGTCTGAGTGATTACCTGGTTCGATCGCAGCAGTTGGTGACTTTGCTTGTTGGCCAAGATCGCCAGAACAAGCAAGTTCGCGAAGCGATGAAGCGAGTGGATTGGGACTATGTGAAGTCGCAGTCCAATCGAGTCGCTCAAGACGTTGCGGATCTATTATCAGAATTTGAATCCGAGGTGGACAACGACAGTCCTTCAAAGTCATACCACTCCAGAAAACAAGAGACCTTACAAGCCCGCATGGAGGTTTAGATGAGTTCCGTGGTTCAATCTTTAAAAGCCCGAGAAATTTTAGACAGTCGAGGTCGTCCAACTTTAGAAGTCGAACTCGTCACTCAAAGTGGGAATCAGGTGATTGCTGCCGTTCCATCAGGGGCGTCGACAGGAGCTCATGAGGCGGTTGAGCTTCGCGATCAAGACAAGAGTCGCTACCTGGGACTTGGCGTTCTTAAGGCGATCCAAAATGTGAATGAAATTTTATCTCCACTTGTTGTGGGTCAATCTTTGAAAGATCAAAGAAAGATCGACCAAATGCTGATTGAAAAAGATGGCACTCCAAACAAGTCTCGCTTGGGTGCGAATGCCCTACTTGGAGTCTCATTGGCATGCGCAAAGGGGTATGCTGCAGACCAGGGCCTTGATCTTTATGAAACCATTGGTAAGGCGGAAGGAGTTACTCTTCCGGTTCCATTGATGAACATCATCAACGGTGGGGCCCATGCGAACAACGGCCTCGATGTTCAAGAATTTATGATCGCTCCTGTTTGTGGTGGCAGTTTTAAAGAATCTCTTCGTGCAGGTGTTGAAGTTTTCCAAACCCTAAGAAAAATTCTCGATGAAGGGTCTTTTTCGACAGCTGTTGGAGATGAGGGCGGTTTCGCTCCTCAATTGAAAGGCAACAAGCAAGCTCTTGAGTTGATCATGAAAGCCATCGAAAAAGCGGGATACCGTCCCGGTGAGGATGTGTTTCTCGCACTCGACGTGGCTGCCACAGAGCTCTACAAAGAGAATCAGTACATCTGGGAGGGCGGATCTTTGTCCTCTGAACAGTTGTCCTCCCTCTATCAGGATTGGCAAAAACAATTTCCGATCGTAAGCATTGAAGATGGATTGAGTGAAGATGATTGGGCCGGATGGGCTTTCCAGACTCAGCTTCTTGGAAGTCAAATGCAGCTCGTTGGCGATGACTTGTTTGTGACCAACAAAGATCGTTTGCAAATGGGCATCGACAAGAAGATTGCAAACTCGATTCTCATAAAAGTGAATCAAATTGGATCTTTGAGTGAAACTTCAGACACCATCCAGTTGGCTCAAGCCAACGGCTACAGCTGTGTGATGTCTCACCGTAGCGGAGAGACGGAAGACACGACCATTGCGGATTTGGCAGTGGCCTTCAATTGTGGCCAGATCAAAACTGGAAGTTTGTGTCGATCAGAGAGAACGGCGAAGTACAATCAGCTCTTAAGAATTGAAGAGAGGCTGGGACCGCGAGCCAAGTTTCTCGGGCGCTCCACTTATTCTTTTTTGAATTAGATATTTTTATCAAGCCAAGTTCTTTCAGTGGGCTCTTTCTCGACCATTTGTAAAGATTCGGTTGCTTTGATTGAAAGAGAAATTTCAAAGCAGCCTGATTTCACCTCGTTTTGAGATAGACCTTTGAGTTGATGAAAACTGGACTTTCAGCCACGCCTCACGATTGTATACAATAAAGAGGTGAGAAGAATTTTCTTTAAGCTATTTGATTCTGTTCATCACCTTCTTCAAAGTCCAATAAAAGTCTTGTGGATCTGTCTGACTTTGGCCTTCGGAAATCTTATTTTTGATGGCAGTCTTTATCGCTATTACGTCCTCACCAACGATCTCAAAGAGACACAAATTAAAATTGAAAAGATGAGTCAGGCCAATGCCAATTTGGAAAGGCAGTTGAAGGCCATGAAGGACCCGGAGCATCTCGAGAGAGTGGCGCGAGAGCGTTTTGATCTCGTACAGGACAATGAACTTATTTTTGTTTTTAGTGAGGATCAACCCACTCAAAATTAGGAGGTTTCATTTTGAACTGCGGCCGAATAAAGTGGATATCACCGGATGCTTCATATGGATTCATTTTGCTTCCCGACGGTCAGGAGGCTTACTTCAACGCCTTCGATATGATCAATGGGGACATCTCTGCGATCGGCCCAGGAGAAGAGGTCTCCTTCGATCTTCTGCAAACGCCTAAAGGTTTTGAGGCTTTTAACGTTCAAGCTTATCTCTTTGCATAATTGACCAAAGGGGGGCTTCAAAGCTCATTTCTCGCTATCATTTCAATGGTTTCGAGGGGTTAAGGGATTTTTTGGTCCCATTTGTCGCCCTTTATTTAATCAAAAAGAATTAGGAATTTTAGAATAATTCTCGTATATCTGAACGTCATGGAGGCCTCAATTGGATAGGACTTGGACCCCTCAAAATATTAAGCTTCTTCGCCAGAGACTGGGTTGGACTCGTGCGGAGTTTTCCCGTCGAATTGGTGTTAAACAAGAGATGGTCTTGAGTTGGGAAGAAGGTCAAAAGGCTCCTGATGGAGAGACAATCAATCAGCTAAGAACTTTGTTGGATCATCTCCAAAGTTACAATCTAAACCTCAGCGCCGATCCTTTGGCTGAAATTTATCTTGCTGAGAACAATCTGAATCAAACCACAAAAAATAATTTAAAGAACGATTTAGAAAGCAACTGATCCTCGCTGCCGGGACCCTTGCCCCGGTCAAATGAATCCTATAAAAATTGACCCTGATAAATTTTAAAAGATCTATAAATTCACCCCATGTGAGGAATAATGAAATCTCTTTATTTAGTTGATGCGAGCGCCATGTTTTTTCGAGCTTTTTTTGCCATTCCTCCATTGACGAGTCCGGATGGGATGCCAACCAATGCGCTCTATGGTTTTTACTCAATGACTCAAAAGCTCTTAAAGGACGAAAAGCCGGACTACCTGATCTATTGCTTCGATCGAAAAGAGCCGAGCTTTCGAAATGAGATTTTTCCTGAGTACAAAGCCAATCGAGATGAAATGCCCGAAGATCTTTCGCCACAGATCCCTTTTATGAGGGAGTTCACAGACAGTCTTCACATCAAGAGCTTAGATCAGCTCGGCTTTGAGGCCGATGATCTCATTGGTTCTCTTGCCAAAGAGGGAGAGCAAGCTGGAATGCGAGTGGTGATCGTGAGTGGGGATAAAGACTTTGCTCAACTTGTCACTGAGAACATCACTCTTTTGGATACGATGAAAGATCGAAGAACTGATTCTAAGGGGGTGATCGACAAATTTGGAGTTCGGCCGGACCAGATCATCGACTATTTGGCTTTGTGTGGAGATAGCAGTGACAACATCCCTGGGGTTCGTGGAATTGGTCCTAAAGGAGCTCAGAAGTTACTGACGGACTACGAAACTTTAGAGAATATCTATAGGAATGTCGGTGAGATCAAACCTCCTGGGACTCAAAAAAAGCTGATCGAGTCGAAAGACAACGCCTTTCTCTCTCAAAAGTTAGCCACCATCAAAACAGATATGAATTTGGACATCAACTTTGAAGAGGCTGTTTTTCGAAATCCCAATCTAGACAGCTTAAAAGATCTTTTGGAGCGGCTCGGATTTAAAACTTTCATTAAGAATCTAGACAAGATTGTGGATGGCAAAGAAGCTTCTTCTCTGAATGTGGATGTGACTAAAAAAAATGAGCCAACTAAGAGCTCAACCTCAACGGCCTCGAAGAGTTATGGGTTGGTAGATTGGAGTATGGAGGATCTTCAGAAAAACTTAGCTCCGTATTCTGAAATTACAGCTTTGCATTGCCAAAAAGGACTGGCCTTCGAGTCCGGCACAAAGATCTTTCTTCCACCGAGCTACGATCGGGAGTTGGTCGATCTATTAGAAAAGAAAAACTTGAGTTGGTGTGGTTATGAGCTGAAAGAGGTCTTCAAGGTTCTGGGTCTTCACCATGCAGAGGTCAAGTTTGACGGGCAACTTGCCGCTCATCTGATCACCTCTGACAAAGTGGGTGGATTTGAAGAAACATTGGAGGCCTTCTTAGATGTTCAAGTTGGAGATTTGACCTCATGGGAAGAGCATTTCGCTCTCTATGCAGATTTGCGCAAGAGACTTCAAAAGGATGTGAATGAAGCTGACCTCCAAGGAGTTTTGGAAAAGCTGGAGTACCCTTTGGAAGATGTCTTGGCCTCAATGGAACTTTATGGAATCCGTGTGGATGTGGATGAGCTTAAAAGGCAAAGTGAGGTTTTGACCGTCGATATCAAAAAACTCGAGCAGGGAATTCATGAAATGGTTGGGCATGAGTTCAATATTGGAAGTCCAAAGCAACTTTCTGAAGTGTTATTTTCTGAACTCAAGTTGACTCCGGGACGAAAAACCAAAACGGGGCATTCCACTGACAACGAGGTTTTAGTTAAACTTCGTGGGGAGCATCCGGTGGCGGACCTGTTGATCGAATACCGAGAGCTTTCAAAATTAAAATCCACCTATGTGGACGCCATTCCATTGCTTGTGAATGAGAAGACAAAGAGAGTCCACACTCACCTCAATCAAGCGGCCACCTCCACAGGAAGGCTTTCGAGCACGAATCCGAATTTGCAGAACATTCCTATTCGAACCCCCCGTGGTCGTGAAGTCAGAAAGGCCTTTGTCGCCGACAAGGGCAAGCTCCTGATTTCGGCAGATTACAGTCAAATTGAATTAAGAATTTTGGCTCATTTTTCAGAGGATACAGGCCTCATTCAGGCCTTTAAGAAAGATCAAGACATTCACACAGCGACCGCCTGCGAAATTTTTGGTGTCGAGGCTTCTGAGGTGAACGGGGAGTTAAGAAGGCAAGCGAAGGCTGTCAATTTTGGGATTGCCTATGGACAAGGGGTTTTTGGTCTTGCGGACACTTTGGGAATTGCTCGAGCTGAGGCGAAGGCGATTATTGAAAGATACTTTGAGAGATTTCCTGGAGTGAAGAGATATATGGAAGAGGTGGTTCACAAGGCTTACGAGAAGGGTTTTGTTGAAACTCTGTTTGGAAGAAAGCGATTCATCCGTGAAATGAAATCAAAGAACCATGCCTTGAGAAAGTTTGGTGAGCGTGCGGCCATCAACGCCCCCATTCAAGGGACGGCGTCGGACCTAGTAAAGCTCGCGATGATTGAAGCCCATCAGAATCTTCCCATTCCTTTAGTTCTTCAAGTGCATGATGAATTGATTTTTGAGTGCCCGAAAGAGGAAGTGGAAACTTGGAGTGAAGAGGTCAAAGAGATCATGGAGAAAATTTTTGAATTGAATGTGCCGTTGAAGGTGAATGTGGCCTCCGGCCCCAACTGGGACGCCGCCCACTAGAAAAGGGGCTCACGGGCTCAAACTCTTCGTTGCTGCGCCTTCGACGTATTATTCATACGCCTTCAGGCTTGCGCCTCGATTTTGATCCCGTGAGCCCCTTTTCTAGTTATGTGATGTTCGAACTTTTTGTTGCGGGGTTTTCGACGTATTATTCATACGCCTTCAGGCTTGCGCCTCGATTTTGATCCCGTGAGCCCTTTTTCTGGGTATGCGGTAGTCAAATTCTTTGTTCGCTGCACAGTCATTCTAAAAAATAATCTTCTTTTCCTTTTATGGTGCCACAGGTGTGGTCATGTTTAGAGTCTTTAATTATATAAATTCCTTTATGAGTCCAATAAACAAATTCTGC
>Ga0100403_1000656_pt1 | contig 34301 bp, 44 predicted proteins | sample CryGeymet201501t_FD_83663 | JGI IMG/M metagenome (GOLD analysis project Ga0100403, IMG submission 83663) | Groundwater microbial communities from Crystal Geyser aquifers in Utah, USA - Crystal Geyser metaG 2015-01t | ecosystem: Environmental > Aquatic > Deep subsurface > Groundwater | place... | reverse complement strand
CTATCTGGTAGGGTGGTCCGCGATCCTCGCCTCGGCGAGCAACGCCCTGGTCTCGAGCCTGCCCCTCTCCTCCCTCAGATCGGCCAGCTCCTTCCGGAGCTCCTCGAGCCGATCCACGGCCTTGTCCCGCTCGACGCTCGCCCTCTCAGCGCGCTCGGCCACGCTCGCCCTCGAGGCCTCGAGGTGGGCCTTGAGCAAGGTGATGCCCTGCCCGAGCAGGTAGACGACGCCGAGGGCGACATAGGTCCACGGGTCCGCAGCGCCCTGGGCGACGTCGATGGGGACGGGGAGGTCCTGGGCGTGTGAGGTGGCGGCAACCAGAGTGGTCGCGGTGACGAACGCCAGGCCGAGGAACAGACTGCCCCATTGGGTTCGGACCGAGACCATGGCGGCGCGACCGAGGCCAGCGAGGGGAAGGGGGCGGAGCGGCTCGGAGTGCGCGTGGCTGTTCATGTTGCTCCCTGACATCAGCTGATCCGAATCACATCGTAGGCTTCTGTGCCGCCGCCGACGTTGGTCAGGCGGATCAAGAAGATCCCCGACTGGGCCTGGGCGTCGCCCGACAGGCCGACGGTCATGTTGCCGGCCAGGGCGTTGCCACCGGCGCCCATCGTCACTTCCCACGTTTCGCTACCGGTGTTGTTGATGTTGATTACGCTGAGCTGACAGCTGTCGCCGACCGCGGCGGCGCTGCCCTTCTCGGCGGCAAAGCCGGCCACCATGTCGGCGGCGGTGGGCAGGGTAAGGGCGGTGGGCGGCGCACCCGACGGGGCGCCGTAGACGACGCCATCGAGCACCTGGGCGGCCGTCAGCGTGCCGACGCCAGTCTGGCTGATGGGGGCAGGCGTGGTGTAGATGCCGCCGGTCGCGGCGTTGGGGATCGCGAGTTGAACGGCGGCCAGCGCTGCCTCGGCGCCGTCGATGGCGGTGCGGTTCTCGGCGATTGCGCCCTCGACGGTCGTCGCTGTGATCTGGTTCAGGGCGTCCTCGATGCCGACCTGCGACGCGCCCTTGGCGTTGGCGGTACTGGCGAGATCGGCGGCGCTCGCGAAGGTGTGTGCGCCTTCGAGCATCTTCGACGCTTGGGCAATGGGGATGGTGCCCTCGAGAACGAAGGCGCCAGTGAGACCAGCGTGGGTCTCCGAGATCGCATCGGGGGCGGCGGCGACGGTCACCCCGACGTCGCCGCCCCCGCTGAAGACGTTGTCGCCGATGGCGACCGTCTCCTGCGTGAGCATGAGCAGGGACGCGCCCGTCTCCACCTGAACCAGCCCTGGAGCGGCGCCCGTGGGTGTACTCAGGATGGCGCGCTGGCCGAGGTACAGGTAGTTGATGCCCGACGCGCACCGAATGATCGGCCCTGCGTCGCTGCACGCCAGTATGGCGCCGTGGTCCACCCGGAGCTTGTCGCCAGTCAGCACGATCGGCGCCGTAGTGCCGCTGAAGCTCACACTGAGGCCAGCCTCGATGCGCGCCAGGTTCTGGATGACCGCCCCCTCTTCGATCAGGAGGGAGCGGGAGGCCGGCGCCTGATCGTCGCCAGCGAAGACGGCGCCGTTGACGTCCCAGGCGCCAGTCGGGATGGTCGGCGTGCCGAGGTCGTCGTCGAAGTAGACCACCTTGGGGCCGTCCAGCTCGGCGAGCTCGGCGACCACCGCGGCCCAGGTGACGTAGACGTTGCCACCGGCCGTCCCACCCGGCCGAAAGACGATGACGTGATGGGCCTGAGCCGCCTGGAGGGCGGCGAGGTTGAGGATGCCGCGGCGGGAGGCTGGGGGTGAGCGCTTGTAGACGATGTTTGCCATGGTACTTCCGTGTTGTTGCGTGCCGATGCTCGACCGGCTTTGCATCAATCTTGGTGCAAGATTACGTCATCGTCAACCCACATGAAAAGTCCACACTTCTTGCGTGTCTCAAACGAACGTTTATGGACCGGTCGAGACGCCGACGGCCACCACGGCGCCCCTTCGGCCCGAAACTCGTTCCTAAATCATATATGTTTTGACACGGCTTTTGAGCCGACCTATGATCGGGGTGTTCGGCGTATCACGGCACCAGGAGCGCACGGCATGACCCGAGCCACACCTCACAACACCATTTCCCCGCTCACCCCGGAGCGACAGGTCGGCTTCAGCCCGTCGGCCAACCTCACCCTCCACATCCGCGAGACCTTCCCCGAGTTGAACTGGAAGCAGCTGTCGTCGGGCGCATGGTGCGGCGCCGTCATCGATGACGAGCCGCTGTCTGTCCTGGTGCACTGCTGCTTCGATGGCACCTTCCACGCCGAGCTCTACCACAGCGCCGAGGGCCGTCTCGTCACCTCCCCGCCCTCGCCGCACTGGGACGTGGCCCTCCGCGAGCTCGCCGACCAGGTCCGCAACCTCCAGCGCGCCGGGCTGTCGACGCCGTGGATCGAGTCCGTCCGCGCCGCCCTCGCCATCTGAGGTGCGCCATGGAGTTCGGCTACGCCCGCGTCAGCACCGGCGACCAGGGCAACGCCGCGGGTACTGGCCGCACTCACCGCGGTCTTCGGTCTGACGGTTGTGTACTTTCTTGTGTCCTGGCTCCGGCACCGCTCCAAGCGCCCCGAGATCATCGAGCGCATTCGCCAATCGACGCGCTACGAGATGAGTGAGCCCGTTGACAGGGTGCAGGTCCTGGAGGTGCGCTGAGTCCCGCCAGCGCGAAGAACTTGCGCTGGCGGTCAGGCCTCACCGCTTGCGCCCGTTCGTCCCGTTCTTCGTCCCGCCGGCCGGAGCGATCCAGCCCTCGACCTCCGCAGGGGAGGCCTGGGCGATCTGCTCGACCGTCATGGGGTGCGCGGCGAGGTAGACGGCGAGACGCTCCGCCTCCTTGAGCGTCAACAGGCGACCGAGTCGCATCGCGGCCTGTGTTGCCTGCTTGGCGCCCTTGTCAACGAGGTCCTGTTTCCACTGTTCATGTCCTTCGAGCATGGTCTTGATCCTCAGCAGGGAGTTGAGCTGCTTGCCCTCGATGTGGATGTCGCGGTTACGCAGGACCTCGAGGATGAACGCGGCGAAGGCTTTGTCCAGCGCCCTGTTTTTCTCGTCGTCAAGCCTCGTGACAAGGGCGTCGACGACGGGGACGAGGTGATCGACGGTCTTGCAGCGCTCGAGCCTGAAGAGGAAGGCGGCCAGGCTGGACGAGTGCTCCAGCCTCTCCAGGCGCTCGATGTCCACAAGATAATACCATCCTTCGGGCTGTAAAGCACCCACGGCACGACGGTCCCGAAGTTCGATGCGGGAGGTGATGCCGTGCAGCGTTACACCGGGGCGCATCGTCGTGTGGGCAGGCTCGCGCCAGGGATTGCTGCCGTTGTAGAGCACCATGCCAACCACCGGCGGGAGGAAGTGCGGCAGCTCGTCGGCATCCTGCACCCACTGCTCCCACGCCAGCGCTGTGTACGTCAGCATCCGAAGTGACATCCACGAGTCGGCTGTGGATTGAAACTCCAGCAGCGCCAGCAGTGGCGAGCACGGGTTCAGAAAGGACAGCCCGAAGGCGGTGTCGCCGTCGCGCTCGGCCAGCGCGTCAGTGTGGTAGACGATGGGGAGGCGCTTGAAGGTGCCGGCCGGGTCGATGGTTTCGTGGATGGAGCGGGGCAGGACGAAGCGCAGCAGCGCGTGCACCATCTCGCGATGGCGGAACAGGACCGCGTAGGCGGCGTTGTACTTCGTGCGGGGCGTTGCTGCTACTCCGGTGGCTGGTGTCGTGGTTGGTTTGCGCGTGGCCATGAGGCGGCCTCCTTCGTCATGCGTGTGGTGCCGATCTACACAGCTCGACCGCTTCGGTCAACGCCTCGATGGCCGCGGCGACCTCGTGACGGCTCAACCCAGCGTGCAAGCCAATCCGAAACGTCCTCGCCCCTTCCTCCCCGCTCACGCCGATGGCCTCAAGCACATGCGACGGCCTCTTGCTGCACGAGCACGCCGAGCCCTGCGAGAACACCAGAAGCGGAACGCGCTCGCGGAGCTCGGCCACGGTGAGGCCCTCGGGCAGGGTGAGGGAGAGGTTGCCGGGCAGGCGTTGATCCGGACGCGGGCCGTTGAGCTTGACGCCGAGCGGCTCCAGGCGATCCCACAGGGCCTGCGCCCCGCGGATCAGCCTCACTGCCCGCTTCGGGGCCTCGACGTTGGCGATGCGGGCGGCCTCGCCAAACCCCACGGCCAGCGGCGCAGGCACGGTGCCGGGCCTCAGCCCGCCCTCCTGGCCGCCGCCGCGCATGATGGGCTCGAGCTCGAGGCCGGGGCGCAGCAGGAGGGCGCCGATGCCCTTTGGGCCGTGGAGCTTGTGGGCGGAGAGAGCGGCGGCGTCGACGCGTGGGGGCAGGCGGGGGTGGAAGCCGGCGAGCTGGGTGGCGTCGACGATGAGGCGGGCGGGGTTGTCTGCGAGGGCGCTGGCGACGGCGTGGAGGTGCTGGATGGTGCCGATCTCGTTGTTGGCCCAGCCGATGACAACGAGGGCGGTGTCGGGGCGGAGGGCGGCGCGGAGGACGTCGTGGATGGCGTAGGGGATGGTGCTGAGCTCGGGGGCGAGATTGCCGGTGGGCTGGATGGGGAGCAGCTCGAGCTCGACCAGGCCCTCGGCGACCAGGGCGCGTAGGGGAGCCAGGACGGCCTTGTGCTCGATGGGCGTGGTCAGGACGTGCAGGGGCGTGGGTGAGGTGCGGGCGAGATGGCGGACGGAGCCGACGATGGCGAGGTTGAGGGCCTCGGTGGCGCCGGCGGTGAAGCAGACGCGGTGGTCGGGGGCCTGGAGGAGCTGGGCGACCTGGTGGCGGGCGGCATCGAGGGCGGCGCGGGCGGCGCGGCCTGGGGGGTGGGGGGAGCCGGGATTGGCCCATGCCGTGCGGTCAGCGCGGCGCATGGCAGTGATCACGGCGGGGTGCAGGGGTGTGGTGGCCTGGGCGTCGAGGTAGATCGGGCGGCGTCGGGGGTGGGCGACGGCGGCGCCGGTGAGCAGGAGGGCGCCGCCGCCGAGCACCGCCAGGGTGGTGACGGCGGCGTTCATCAGTGGCTCCGGCGGCGGCGAGGCGTGGGGTCGGCGGCGGGCGCATCGTCGGACTCGGGCTCGTGGTCGGGCTCGGCGCCCACGAAGTCTTCGCAGGCGGCCTGGATGATGGCCGCGGCGTCGGGGTGGGAGGTCTTCATGGTCTCGACGGCCCGCTCGATGACGGGGACGAGGCGATCGATCATCCTGACCCCACCGTCGGCGCGGATGCGGGCACGCTCGATGGAGGCGGAGGCCTCCTGTTGAGCCTCGCCGAGGGCGGTCTCGCTGTCGATCTTGCGCTCCTCGAGGGCGAGGGCGCGGTTGCCGATGGAGGCGGCGGCGATGATGAGGCGGTCGAAGACGTCGAGGGTCTGGGCGCCGAGGGTGTGGGCCAGGGCCATGACCTCGCGCTGGGGGCGGAGGCCCTCGTCGAGGGCGACCTGGACGAGGGCGGCCTCCTTGGAGCCGCGGGCCTTGCGGGAGCCGACCAGCTTGTCGGCGGTCATCCTCTTGTAGGGGCTGCGGAGGCTCTTCTTGATCGTCTTGGACATGGGGAACTCCTTGAGGTTCAGGGTGTTACGGTCGGTGGTCGCCCGAGGCGGACGCCTTTGGCGCGAGCTCGGGCGTGAGAGGTGCGGGTGGTCTCGCTGGCGACCTCGCGGTCGAAGCGGGCGAGGTGGATGAGGTGTTGAGCGCCGATGCGGCCGCGGCGGGTGTGGCTGTCGAAGCCCTCGGCCAGCGCGATGAGGCGGGCCTCTCCGAGCTGCTCGAGGAGCTCGCCGAGGTGGCGGACGCTGCGGGCGATGCGGGAGAAGCGGGTGATGAGGATGGCGTGGTCGCCGGCGCGGACGTCGCGGAGGAGTTGGGCAAGGGATGGGCGGCGGTCGGCGGTGTCGACGTAGGTGGCGCCGGGGGTCAGACCGAGGTCTTGGGCCGCCTCCTCGAGCTCGCGGAGCTGGGCGGCGGCGTCGGGGAAGTCGATGGAGGTGCGGGCGTAGAGGGCGATCATGGCGCGATCCAGACGCCGGAGGGGGAGTGGGGATCCAGCGCCCCGCCCCAAGCCCACGCGGCACGAGCGCGACCCTTGCGGGCGGGCATTACGCCGCCGATGCGGTCACGGGCCTGGGCGACGCCCTTGGCGATGGTGTGCGGCACCCACCACAGGGTGCCGAGGTTCCACGGGTCTGTGAGGACGAAGTCAGCTTTGTCCGGCTTGATGCGGACGATGTCGCTCCTCAAGCCGGACTCGCTGTAGACCCACAAGCCACCCTTGCGCGCGGCGCGCATGAGGTTGCCGGCTCGCGTGGCGCGCTCCTGCGGGCCAGGGTGACCAAGCCAGGGGTCAAACGGTAGCTGGTGCCACGCGCCGTGCTCGTCTCTCCAGAGCACGGGGGCGAGGCGCTCGAAGTAGAGGGGTCGGGGTGCGCCGCCCCAGGAGACGCTGACGTTGACCTCCGGCTTCCAGCTCACCCAGACCTTGCGGAAGCCGGCGTTGTCGAGATCACGGAAGGTGGTGGGGTCGGTCGGGGCGTCGGGGCCGGTGACGAGGCTGCCGTCGGCCCGCTCGGCGACGATGGTGAGCAGGAGGCCCCCTTGACCGCCGAAGTCCGGGAGCACGTCGCGCTTGAGCGTGGCGCGCTCCTCAGCCTCGCGGCGGGCGTTCTCGGTCTCGCGGCGGGCAAGAAGTTGAGCCTCTCTGTCTCGGGCTGCACGCTTGTCCGTGATCTCCCGAGCGAGCGCTTCGGGCTCTCCTGCCGCGGCCGTGAGCTCCGCCTCGTAGGCGCCCCTGGACGGCCTGTGCGCAACCCCGCTGACCTTGTGGAGGCGCGCGGCGATCCGAGACCCGAGGTCCATCTCCTCCTGTGGTGTAAGGTCGGGCAGGGCGCGCTGGACCGCGGCCAGCATTGCCTTCTTCCACGCGCCCCGGACCTTGTCGAGTTCGGCGCCAGCCACCGGCTTCGGGGCTGGTGCGGGCTTCGGTGCGTCGTGGCTGGGGCTGAAGTCGCCGACGTTGGCGATGCCGGTGCCGCTGGGGACGGGGAGCTTTGCGGCCTTGGCGAGGGCTGGGACGGGGAGGATGTGGTCGCCGAAGAGGGAGGGTGTGTTGGTGTAGGCGCTGGCCTCAGCGAAGGCGCGGAAGGCGGCGGGGAGTTGGCGGGAGCCGGCGCGCAGCAGGAGGAGGTTGGCCAGGAGGACGTTGGGGGTGTCGAGGGGATCGAGGCCGTCGGTGGTGAGCTCGCGTTGGGCGGCGAGCTCGGAGGCGTCTTTGAGGGAGGCGGCGCGGGCGCGGCTCCAGACGCGGACGGCGTCGGGGAGGCGGTGGGTGACGTCCCAGCGGGCGCGGGTGGCGGGGTCGGCGTGGACGGTGGCGGCGTTGAGGATGTAGGGGGTGGCGCGCGCCAGGCTGTCCTTGAGGCTCTCGGTGAGGAGGTCGAGCAGGTCGGGGTGGGGGAGGATGCGGCCGAGCAGGGCGCGCTGCAGGAGGGCGCGGCCCTCGTCGGAGAGGAGGCCGGTGGCGGCGGAGATGAGGCGGTTCTGGCGGGCCTTGGGGATGAGCTCGGCCTGGACCAGGAGGCGGACGAGGCCCTTACTGGCGGGGGAGGCGAGGAAGGCGGCGAGGGTGTCGTCCTCGACGCGTTGGAGCTCGGCGAGGATGGCGTCGTTGAGGCGGGCGGAGACGGCGACCTGCTCGGCGGTGCGCTCGAGGTCCTGGGTGAGGCCTTCGTTGTAGCGGCGGACGAGGTCGCGGAGGTGGGCCTTGTCGGCGGTGGGGGGCTCGACGACGCGGACGACTACGGGCGCGGTCATGCCGGCCAGGGCGGCCGGGGGGAGGTTGAACTCGTGGAGGTGGGCCGTGAGGTGCTTGCGGTAGGCGTTGGCCGCGGTTGGGGGCGTGGCGGCGTAGATGCGCTGGAGGACCATGGTGCGGCTGTTGCCGCCGAGGACGACGCCTTCCGGTGTGGCGATGGGTGTGCCGCCGAGGGCGGTGGGGTCGGTGTTGACGATGATCGCGGGCTGGAAGCAGCCGGGGGCGCTGTTGTCGATCACCTTCTGCTGCTCGGCCTTGTCGGCGTGGTAGCGGCGCTCCTGGACGCCGGCGGGGTAGTCGGGGCGGGGGCGGAAGGTGTGGGCGTCGTGGGAGGGGATCAGGCGGGAGGCCTCGACCAGGCGATAGGTCGCCGGCTGGATGTCGGCGCAGGCCCGGCCGGTCAGGACGACGTGGCCGCGGCCGCCGAGGATGCCGGCGAGGGCGTCGGTGGCGTGGCGGAGGTGGGGGCCGGCGGCTGCGGGGAGGTCGCAGGTCTGGGCAGTGATGGTGGTGTGGAGCTGGAGGCGGACGCGGAGGGTGGGCGAGGACCAGATGAAGGTGAAACGGCCGGGGTGGAAGCGGACCTCGGGCACGGTGCCGGGCATGGCGCGCTGGACGCGCTGGACGATGGGGTGGCGGGCGATGGACTCGGGGAGCTCGGTGGGGGCTGCGCCGAAGGGGGTTGCGAGGGCGTGGGGCGGGTGGTCGTCAGGAGGGGCGAGGGCGCCGCGGGCGGGCTCGAAGCGCATGGCGGGGCGCGTGGAGGGGTGACTGGCCCTTGCGTGCCAGCGACGCGCCAGGGGGCGGGCGCCGTCGCAGGGCATGGAGACGTCCACGCGGACGTCGGCGCTGGCGGCGCCGGAGTGGAGGCGACCGTCGCGGAGCTCGGTCCAGAAGTGGCCGGAGCGTCCGAGGGCCGCCGCGGTGAGCCGGAGCCAGCGGGTGGCCTCGGCCTTGGTCTCGAACTCGATGTCCATCGTCTTGCTCCTCGCTCCTCGCTCGCAGACGGTCAGATCGACCAGTCGGAGCCTCCGGCGTCCTCAGCGTCGCCGTTCTCGACCATGGCCTCGATCCGGATCTCCCAGTGCACCTTCGTCGGGTGACTGGGGTTGATGACGGGCAGATTGGAGGGCGCGGTGAGCTCGGCGCGGAACCGCTTGTCGGCGGCCGTCAGGGCCTCCTCGAGCTGGATGCCGCCCTCGAAGCTGTAGAGGGGGGTCTCCTGGAGCGCCGCGGTCGAGGAGTTCCCGTCGTAGACCACCAGATTGATGCGCTGCAGCGCCGTCTCGATGGCGCGGGACAGGTCGAGGCTGTAGAAGTAATCGTACCCACCCGCGCCGTCGTCCACGCCCTCGAGTGCCTGGACGTGGACCTCGGTGCGCAGCGCGGTGACGGCGCGATCCTGGAGCTGGGCGTTCAGCTCGCCCTCGGCGTTGGACAACTGCTCGGCCACAAAGCCGGCGTTGGCGACGATGGCGGCGACGATGTCCGCGTCGGCCGTCACGAGCAGCTGGTTGGCGACGCCCGAGCCGTACAGGGGGCTGCCGGCCGCGGCGCCGGAGGCGAGCGAGCAGGCCCAGGCGTCGGTGACGACGGGGCGCTTGATGTCGGGTCGGTCCCGGACCTCGCAAGAGCCAGGGCCGAGTCGGCGGGGGAGGGGAATGAATCGTTGCATGGGTGGCTCCTGTGAGTGCCTGGAGGTGCCGAAGGAGGCGGTTGGCGGGAGCGGGTTGCGCCGCTCCCGCCGCGGGCTACTTCCTGGGCGGCGAGATGAAGAGGCCGGTCAGCTCGAGCTCCGCCTGGATGACGATCGCCGCGGTGGTGACGTTGACGGCGTCAATGACCGTCCCCGGATCGCTCACCTTGAGGTAGCTGCCGTCCTGGGCGAAGACGAGGGCCCGGGAGAGCCCCTGGGGGAACGCCTTGCCCGCGCCGTCGTACTCGCCGAGCGGCGTGGCCGCGAACGCGGGAGTGTTGCTGGTGTCCGGAAACACCTCGAACGTGCAGCGGTAGAGCAGGTCGCGGATGGGGCGGAGCTGCTCCTCGGTCCAGTGGATGCCCGCGGTGCCGCCGACCGTGCCCGTGGCCGTCAGTGTCCACTTCGCCTTGAGGCCCACGAGCATGCGCTCCTTGACCTGCGCCCCGACGGTGCCGTTGCCGAGGAAGAACTGACGCGCGGCGTCGTTGGGGAAGACGGCGGCGAGGATGCCGGCGACGATGCCGGCGGTGTTCGCGACGCTGATGGCGGTGGACGCCTTGCGATCGACCACCACAGGGCGCGCCCAGTCGGGCTTGACGCCGATCGGGCAGGCCATCTCGGCGAGGTTGACCGGCCCCGCCGGGGGCGTGAACTTCTTGAGCTTGCCGAGCGTGCCCTGCAGCTTCGGCAGCTGCTTCAGCATGACGGCCTTGGCCATGACGTCGTCGCCGCTGGTGAGGTGCCGCATGATCTGGTCGAGGCCGCTGATGGCATCGTCGTCGATGGCGTCAGCGGGCGTGGGGTAGAACGGATTCATGGGGAGCTCCTTGGTCGTTTGACCATCGTTGGGCCGAGGCCCGCGTGAGTGAGTGGACCGGGGCGGCACCCTGACGCCTCAGTCGTGGTAGCCGTGCTGCGCCGCGGCGGCGCCGTTGGCGGGAACGCGCTCGTACTCGCGTTCGTAGTCCTGCTGCCAGTCCTCGTCGAAGGCGGAGCGGTCGGCCCTGCCTCGATCGGTGCGCTTGACGATCTCGCGACTGATGGCGCGCCCACCGCCCACGGCCAGGGCGGCGTTGCCCGCCGTGCCGAGGACCGCGGCGACCTCGCCGTCGCTGACGATCTGGGCGATGAGGCCGCCGGTGGCGAGCACGCCGGTGGCGATGGTGGCCTCCTTCTCGTAGCCGAGGCCGTCGAGGGTCTGGAGGGCGGTGCCCGTGGCCAGCGCCGTCGCCGCGTGGACGCCGGCGCGGGCGGCGCGCTTGCCGTAGTTGGGCTTGCGGGTGGTGGTCGCGGCGCGGGGCTTCTTGCGGGTGCTGGCCGGCGCGGGCGGGTTTCGGGGCGGGGTTGTGCGTGCCATGGTCGATCTCCTTGGTCCGGGTGGACCGGGCTCCGTGGTCGTTAGCGTGTGGCGACGTAGCCGACGCCGCCGGCGATGGCGAGGGCGAGGGCGGCCAGTCCGGCGATCAGGCCGACGGGCGCGGGGCTCACGGCAGGCGGCGGCGGGGGGTTGTCCTGGACGGGGGCGATGCCACCGTCGAGGCGGGACAGGCCGGAGGCGTTGGTGATGACGCCGCCGGTGACGAGCTGGCGGCTCTCGGCCTCGGACAGCAGGACGAAGCCGCGAGGGTTGTAGAGGACGACGGGGATGGCACGCTGCGTGCCCGCCTTGCCGTAGACCAGCGCGGCGCCCTTGACGCCGGTGTAGATGGCGGGGCTCAGGCGCCCCTTACCCTCGACCACCGTGGCCTTGGCGAGCTCTCGCACCGTGGCGACCGCGTCGTGCGCGACTCGAGCGAGGGGCTCGAGAGCCCTCGGCAGGGCCCGAAGGGTCTTGACCTTGGCACTGGCGCGCGTTGGGGCCGGGTGGAGGGGCTGGCCCAGGGCGGCGCGGGCTTGCTCCATCGTCATGCCGGGGCCGTCGGACCCCTGAAACCACTTCTCTAGCATCGCTCGGCCTCCTACCAACGCTCGAGGGCCCAGCCCACCAGCAGCGAGCCGATGACGGTGCCACCGGCGAAGAACGTGATGTTGCGGGCGGCGCGCTTGCGGGCGCGCTTGCCCTTGCCCCGGGCCTTCGGGCGGCCTTCGGGCTCGGCGGAGTCCAGCGGCGCGGGGCGCGGCTGGCGTTGCGGTTGCGGCCTCATCGGGTCACCCCCACGATGACGCCGGCCACCGCGGCGACGGCGGCGACGGCGCCGAGGGCCCACGGCCAGGCCGAGGTGGTCGAGGCGGGCGCCGCGGTGTCGACGGGCACAAAGCCGGCCGGTCTGGGCCGCGCCCTCCACTGCTCGATGGAGCCGTTCGCCTCGTCGAGCTGGCCGGACGGGTAACGGCCGGCCAGGAAGGCGCCGTAACCGGTGGCGGCGCTCAGTAGGAGCACCTCCGGCGCCGACCGGTCGCCGAGCTGGCGGCGGCGGGCGAACTCCACCGCGAGCCCCTTGTAGAGGAGCTCCGCGCTGGTGGCCTCGCCGGCCTCGCCGAGCAGGGCGCGCCGGTTGGCGGCGTGCCAGGTCCAGCCCGTGATCGTCTGCGTGGACACCCACTTCGTGCACTTGCCCGCCAGGTAGTCGGCGGCGGTCGCCTTGCTGTCCCCCGTGGCGCAGATCTCCAGGCTCCACCGGCCGCGGTGCTCGAGGTGGCCCGCGGTGCGCAGCAGGGCCTCCTCAAGCGTCGGGTGCGTGGCGCGCTTCGGCTGGCCGTCGTCGTCAAAGAGGTCGTCGAGCGCGCGGCCGGCCGAGCGCCAGGCGCCGCCGAGCTCGTGGCCGAGCTGGCGGGCGGTGCCGGCGGGGTCGTCGGTGGCGGCGATGCAGCCGACCACGCCGCCGGCGACCGCGCCGGCGGGGCCCGCGAGGGAGCCGGCGCCAGTGCCGGCGGCAGCGCCCTCAGCGCACTGGAGCACGCGATCCCACAGCGCGCTCATGGTCGACCTCCAAACGCGGTCCACAGCGCCGTTCCGACGCCGACGGCCACCGCGGCGAGTCCACCGAAGAAGCCCCACTCCCGCTTCACCGTCCGCACGCCCCGACGGACGTGGCGCTGGACCGCCTGCCGCGTGGCCTGCCGCTCCTGCTCAGCGCGGGCCTCGACCTCGGCCTCGCCGAAGCGGTGAATCTCGAGGTCGGGAAGTCGGATGCCGGTGGGCGGCTCGACGGCAGGGCTACTGGGGTCGATGGCGTCTTCGAAGGGGTGGTGGTCGGCGATCGCGGGCACCGGCGCTGTTTGTCCGCGCGGGTGCCGAAGCGCCAGGAAGTCACCGTAGGCCCGGATGGCCTCGGCCAGGTGAACGGACGCCGACGGCACCGACGGCATGAGCTCGCGCACCCTGCTCGCCTGGTCGAGCAGACCGAGCGCGACCAGGTCAGCGGAGCTCGCTCGGCCCTGCGCGCCATACAGCTCGGCGCGCAGGTCGTCGGTGAGGGTAGCGGCGAGCTGGGCGCGGTCGCCGGCCTCGATGGCGGCGAGCATGGACCGCCAGGTCGCAGCGTCGGCGTCGTCGGCGTCGGCGATCCTGCGCGCCAGGGCGCTCGCCCACACCCACGGACTGGCGGCGTCCCGGCTGGCGGCGTAGAGGCCCTCGCGCTCAGCGGTCGCGGTCGGGGCGGGCTGGACGGCCGGAGCCGCGGCGATCATCTGTGCCTCCATCATGGCCGCACCTCCTGACGCCATCGCCACGCCGACCATCCGGCCAGCGCGAGCGCAGCGCCAATCCCCACCGCCGCCCACGCCGAACCGCCGGCGCGGGTCTGGCGCACGAGCAGCTCGGCATCGAGGACGGACAGGGGCTGCGCGTTGCCCTTGTCGGAGGGCTTGCCCCCGTTCGGGGCGGCGGTGATCACCGCCTCAAGGTGGATGTGCGAGGGGTCCCCGCCAGGGAACCTCGCCGGCGTGTAAGAGCGGGCCAGCTCGTCACCCTGCGCCACGGACTGGCCGGGCTTCACGGCGAGCGCGCGCATGTGGATGATCCGCAGCTTCAGTCGTGGCTGCTCGGCCGACCGCAGGACGAGGACGTCACCGTAATCCCCTCCACCGCTTGGATAAATCGCCTCCACGCGCCCCTCGAAGGGGGCGAAGACGGGGGAGCCCGGGGGTACGTACAGGTCTTCCCCGAGGTGCGTCCGCTCGGCCTCGGCCCGCCACACGCCGTACTGCGTGCCCGCGTGGCCGGCGCGCAGACCGGTGGAGGTCACCGTGTAGCCGCGCCCATATCGCGCGACCCAGGCGGGCGAGGTGCGCAGCGGCACAAGCTTGCCGGTCACGCGGTCGAGGATAGTCCCAAAGGTCTTGCCGAGGCCGATGGAGGTGGTGTTCATGCCGCCCTCCATAGCCACCACAGGCCCAGGCTCGCCACGGCGGCCAGCACGCCCCACAGCACGTTCGAGGTCGCCGGGGCCGCTGCCAGGCCGGTCGGGCTAACGCCCGCGGTGGAGCTGCGCGGGCCGATCGTGCGCGTGATCCCGCCGTAGCGGAGGGTGCCGTCGAAGGGGTTGATAAGGGCCGGGCCGAGGTGGACGCCGGAGTCCAGCGCCAGTTCAACCGCGTAGTCCTTGCCGTCGCCGCTGCGCACGGCGTCGTGCGCCGTAGGGCGTCCCGACGCGATCCAGCCGCTGTACCAGCGGCTGTAGGCGTCGTGGGCGGCCATCAGCTTCGGGGCGTAGACCTCGATGTGGCGGGTCACCACGGGTGGCACGTCCTGCCCCTTGACCAGCTTGGCGAGGTTGCCCGGGCCACTGGCGTAGGCGGCCCACGTGCTCGCCCGATGGCCTCCGGTCTTCTTGCTGTAGTGGGCGAACAGGCCGGCCATGGCGGCGAGTTGGTCGTCGGGGCTCCAGGTGATCGGGAAGCTGAGGATCTTGCCCCGAGGATGGACGTAGGGCTGCTGGCGCCAGGGCTCGCCATCCACCCACGCGATCTGCTGGCCGAGGCCGATGGCGTTACTGCCTGCGTGACGTGCGGCGGGGTCGCCGCCGCTCTCCAGCGAGATGATGGCGAGCATGAGGGGCGCCCACGCGCGAGGGTCGAGCCCCGCGGCCTGCGCCTTCTCCTCAGCCAGGGCGGCCCAGCGGGCCACCTTGTTGCTCGTCGTCGTCATGATCCTCAGCCCACCATCATCCACAGCAAGACCAGCGCGAGGCCGTACAGCAGCACGCCAAGCAGCGTGCTGCGCAGCCCGTCACGGGCGCCCTTGAGCAAGACCTGTCCAAACTCCGACCACATCGCCTCACCTCACAGAATCAGGTAGAGCAGGAGCCCTACCAGCAGCAGCAGGGTCACGGTCACCGCGGCCTGCGCCGCGATGTCGGCCACATCAACGCCCGTGTCGGCTACGATGCCGAGCTCGGCGAGGATTCCCCGAAGGCCCTCAAAGGGGACGCGCGCCAGCTCGACCACGTCGTCGCGGACGCCGTCGAAGGCGTCGGCGACGGTCGTGATCACGCCGCGGCCCTCGCCGCCGACCGTCGTGATCACGCCTTCGGCGGCCTTGCCGCCTTCGCGGACCACGCTCGTGGGGTTCGCCCCGCCGAAGATCGTTTCAAACAGGCCCATGGTCAGCGCGCTCCGGTTCGGCGAGGCTTCAGGACGTACTCCTCGACCGCCATGGCGGCCGCGACCGTCCCTAGTGCCGCCAGGACCACCACGACGCCCGTGGTGGCCGCCGAGCTCCCGCCCGACGATGCCTCTTCGGTGGGGGGCTCCTCGGCGGGCGTCTGCGACGGGCCCTTGGTCTTGCCGCCTTTGCCCTGCTGCTGACGGGCCTTCTTGCCCGCGTCGGCGGCTGCTTTGCCGGCCGCCTCGGCGGCCTCGCGCGCTCGCCGCTCAGCGTCTTGCTGCTGGCGCTGCTGCTCGGCGGTGAGGTCACCGGCCAGGGAGCCGGCGGCGCCGGCGAGGAGGTCACGGGCCTTCTTTTCGAAGTCGTCGAACATCTCAGGGCCCCATCAGGAGGCCGCCGAGGCCTCCCTTGACGAGGGCGGTGCCGGCATCCAGCGACTTGCCCCCGATGGCGCCTCCGGTCGTGATGCCCGTGGTGAGCACCCCAGCGATGGCGGGGACGACATATGGCGCGATCACGGCCACCGCGATCAGCCAGCCGACGCCCAGCACCGCAGCGGCGATGATCGCCCACTTGGCGACCGTCACCACCTTGTTCTGTGTGCGCCCAATGAAATCGAAGAGCCCGCCCCCCGACGCCTCCACGCCCTCGCCGGCATCCTCGTCCGGGCCGGCCCCGGCGGTCTCCGCCAGGAGCAGCGGGACGACACCGGTGGGGGTGTCGCTGTCGTCGTCACTGGTGAACCAGCCGGCGAGCGTGTCCCACAGCATGCCCAGCCAGCCGCGGTCCTGGCCCTGGCCCATCGCCGCCACCAGCTCCTCGAGCTGTGCGCGTTCGGCGTCGTTCGCCTCGGCGATCAGCCCCCGGATGTCATCCAGGGTGACCTCCTCGGGGCTCACCACGGGGGCGGCAGGCGGCAGCTTGAGGCGCAGCGGCGCGGGCGTCGGCTCGGCGGGCGCGGCGTTGCTGCTGGACAGGATGCGAACCAGGCGCATCGGCGCCCCCATCCAGCCGGAGCTCGCGCCCTCGGGGGCCGGGGCGGGGGCTGGCGCGCGAACGTCCGGCTCTGCGCTCGGTGGCGGCGCGCTCGTCAGCGTGCGGACGCGCGAGCGGGGCACGGCCTGGTGGCCGAGCTCGTCAAACGGTCCATAGGCCGCGGGGTTGGAGCGCGACTCGCGAATGAGCTCGAGGCGCATCCGCTCGCCGGTGAAGCGCCCCCAGCACTTGTCGTCCGTGCGACTGCACGCCACCAGCCGCACCGCGCCCAGCTCGCGGCCGCGGTCGATCAGGTCGTGGGCGTCGTTGAACCGGGTGCGCTCGTCGCCTTCGCGCCCGAGCTTCCAGACGTCCCGGTCGGCGCCGAGGAAGCGGGGCTGCAGGTAGTAGGAGGGCGTCTTCTGCCCAAGATCGTTCAGCCCCAGATAGTGCCGCCCGAGCTCCAGTCGGCCACGCTCCTTGCGGAACCGGTCCCTGCAGCTCAACACGCTCCTTGCGGAACCGCGAGCGGGGCACGCCGTGGCGTTCTCGATCTTGCCGATGACACCCAGGAGCACCTGCTTCCCGGTCCGCCCAGGGGCGGGGTTGTCCAGCTGGGCGTGCCCCTCATCGAATCGCCGCCGCTCGTCCGCCCCCTGGCTCGCGTGCCACAGCGGCGCGCCGAGCAGGTCGGCCGACGGCGTCAGCGCAACGACGGGCCCGTCCACGAGATCCAACCGCGAGGGCCCGTCAACGGGCCCCGCCCCCTCGCTGGCCGGCGCGGTCGCCATGAACCAGGACGACGCGGCTTCGGCAACACCAGCACCGCCGGCGCCGCTCATGCTGCAACCTCCCATCCCGCAAGCCCCGAAACCACCAGCCATTTCCATAGCGACGCTCCATGCAAGTGTGATGCGATCGACGCATCAACCACATGGACAAGCCTGGATACAAAATCGTCGTAAGTCAAATTGAAAATGACTTGCATCAGACATCAAACATGGACAAAATCAAACTCAATGGAGCCATAATCCGGCCCCATCGATCTCCAAATCGCCAACAAATAAGCATGACCGTCCAACAAATCGACACAGACGCCCCCACCGCCGGCCCCGAATCGGCCGGAACGGCCACCTCGCGGCCGGGTGCGGCGGCGCAATCAACGATTGCGCTGAACAAATCACGCCCGTTCTCGGAGTGGGTCTTCGGAATCGATCCTGAGTGGATCAGACTGTATCGCCAACTTGATAGCGAGGGTAGACTCGAAGAGATCGAGCAGCTCTATGTGCCGAGGACGATCCGCCTCTATGGGGCCTACAACCGCGGCCCGGCCATCGACGAGCTCGACCTGCCGCCGGACGGCACCACCGAGGAGGAGCTCGACGGCCTCCTCCTCCAGAACGGATGGCCATCCCAGCGCCTGCAACTCAAGGTCTACCGTGGCTGGGCCTACCTCACTTCACACTCCTTCCCCGCCGACCCCAAGGCCACCCTCGCCGCCGAGACGGGCGAGGACGGGGACGGGGACGACAGCGAGCGCGCCCCGAGCTCCTTCGCCGAGAAGCTCGGCGCGGTCATCGCCAGCGAGCATGGGCCGGCGTACGTCGAGAGCATGGTCCAGGTCATCGCGCCAGCGCTGATCAACATCCTGGCGATGTACCACAAGCAAGCCGCCACCGCGAAACTCGAAGCCGAAGCCGAGTTCCGCCAGCGCCAACAACAACAACTCGAAACCGCGCCGCACCTGGCCTACCAGCAGCGGCCCATCCCCCAATACTGAACCATGGCCGAACTCAAGCTCACCCTCCCTCACCGCATCCCCGCCGCAGACCTCGGCGACGCCTTCGATGCGCTGCTCGCCGCCGACGCGCTCGCCAATTACGTCCGCGTGGTCGACCGCCAGCGGACCACCACCGCGTTGCGCGCCCGGCTGGCCGGGGACCACCTCCGCGACGGCATCGTCACCCTGACGCACACCGAGCTCATCATCCGCCTTGACCTGACCAGCCTGGCCTCCCTGGCCAGCGGCCGGATCGAGCGCGAGCTGACCACCCTCCTGCGCGAGCGCCTCCGCCGCCTGTCCCCTCCGGAGCACCCATGACCACCGCCCTCTTCACCGTCCGCCTCACCGCCGGCGAACAGGTCTCCGCCCTGCCCGGCGCCTGGCTCGCCAGCCGCGCCCCCGCCCGCTGCGCGCCCCCCGTCGTGACCCTGGCCCTGCTGGACTCCGACACCCCCGGCGTCCCCATCCGCCTCCGCACCGACCGCAGCGCCGTCGCCCCCTCCCGCCGGCTCGAGCCCGCCGGCTCCATTGACGGCCGCACCGTCACCCTCCACCTCCCCGTCACCAACCCCCACCTCGAGCTCGACCCCCGCCACACCCCCGCCGCCGTCGCCTCGATCGCCGCCCCGACCGCCGCCACCGACGGCTACGACACGCACGACCTCGACGCCGTCACCCTCCACCTGCCCGGCGACGCCAGCGGCAGCTACCGCATCTGGGCCTTCGACGGCACCGCCTGGACCACCTGGAACGGCACCGCGGCCGCCGTCATCGGCGCCAGCGGCCTCACCGTCCTGCTCGAGCCCAAACGCCTCATCCGCCGTCTCGCCGTGGAGCTCAGCGGCCTCGCCGGCTCCATCACCCCCCGCTGGTCGTTCAGCCTCGCGGCCGACGCCACCGTCACCCTCACCCTTCAGGCCTGGACCCCATGACCGACCCCTCCGCCTACCACGCCGCCATCGACGAGGACGCCCGCGCCTTCGACGGCGCCACCCTCATCTACCGCAACGACCTCATCCGCGTCCTCGACGCCGACCGCCAGCTCCCCTCCATCGGCACGCCCTGGCCCACCCGCCCCCTGTCGGCCATCGAGGGCCTCTGCGTCCACCACAAGGGCGGCTGGGCGTCCTACGTGCGCACCAACACCTTCGTCCGCACCCACCGGCCCCGTCCCTACGCCCGCCTCGCCTACCACCTCGGCGTCCACCACGACCCGCCCCGCGACCCCACCGGCCGCGTCACCGTCTACCTCCTCAACCCCCTGACGGCCACCACCTGGGCCAGCGGCGCCCCCCGCGCCTCCGCCTCCCCCTGGTGGCGCCACCAGACGCCCGCGCGCCAGAAGGACGCCAACGCCTGGACCGTCGCCCTCAACCTCAACGGCTTCTTCGCCTCCACCCCCCACTACCCCGAAGGCCGCACCTCCGACGGCCAGCTCGTCACCCAGCCCTCCACCCACCAGCTCCGCGCCCTTCTCGGCGTCGTCCTCATGCTCGAGGACCTCTGCCCCCGCTTCTCCCGCGAGTGGGTGTTCGGCCACCACGACGTCGGCAAGGTCGCCTGCCCCGGTGACACCACCATGGGCTTCGTCCGCGCCATCCGTGAGGACGCCATCACCGGCCGCGCCGACCTCGAGGCCCGCATCGGCGCCATGGCCCTGCCCGACGGCTACCCCACCGCCACGGCCAGCGGCGTCGACGTCCGGCGCGCCCAGCAGCTCCTCGTCCAGCTCGGCTATCACCTCGGCGCGACCGGGCCGAAGGGCGATGGCGTCGACGGCATCTGGGGCCCGAAGTCCATCAAGGCGCTCCTCGACTTCGAGGGCTCCCACGGCCACCTCGGATGCGTGGACAACGGCCACCTCGACCCTGTCGACCTCGCCGCCATGGAACAGGCCCTCGCCCACCCCACGAGCTCCACCCCATGACCCCCGCCATCCTCGCCGCCATCCTCGCCGCAGGCTTCCTCTTCGCCTTTGCCGTCGGCCTCGTCGCCCTCATCCGCCGCCGGAGGTGGTAGTACTTCCCATGAACACCACCCTGCTCACCCTCGCCGCCCTCGCCGTCGCCTACGCCCTCGCGCTGCTGGCCGGCGTCCTCGTCTGGCGTTACGGCGGCCCCTTCGCCCGCCACGGCCGCGCCCTCGTCGTCGTCCTCACCACCTTCGGCGTTGGCTTCCTCTTCGCGCGGCTCCTCGCTCGCCGCGTCGACCCCACGCCCACCTGGCGCGGCGAGCTCTTACCCCCGCGCCCCCGACCCATCGATCCCACCCACCAACGCTTCTCCGACATCCTCGACGACGTGAACGCCACCACCCAGGAGCTCGAAACCCTCGATGAGCACGCTCAAGGCCCTGTTGATCCTGCTGACCCTGACGCTGGTAGTGACTTTGCCCGCCACCTCGCTCGCCTGCGAGACCGACGCTGAACGCGGTCTCATCTGCCCCGACGACCTCCCCGACTTCTCCGCCGTCCGTACCGTCTGCGCCGACGGCTGCTTCCTCGTCACCCCCTCCTTCGAGCGCGCCGCGCGCATCAACGCCAAGCGCGTCAAGCTCATCGAGCCCCTCCGCATCCAGCTCCTCAAGCTCGGCGACGTCATCCTCCAGCAGGAGGACCAGAAGCTGCAGGCCCTCGACCGCATCGATCAGCTCGAGGCTGCGCTGCTCGACCTGGAGAGGCGGGAGGCGGGGGATGGGCTGGGGGCGTTCGCGTGGGGATCGGGAGTTGGCGTGATCGTGGGGGTGGTTGTGGCGGCAGTGGTGTGGGCCCTGTGACGCCGTGCCCGCCAAAATGACGCACCCCGTCCCACTCCTCGACGCAGCGCACGCCGGCGCACGCACCCCGACACCCGGACCGACGATGCCCCTCACCCCTCCACCAAGAACCTCAAGTACGCCTCCGCCGCCCCTCGCTTGTCCTCGGGGATGCGCTCGATGAGGGCGATGAGGGGGTCATGGCGCGGGGCTTCGTCAACCAGGGCAAGGCGGACGGGGGTGCCGTCGGGGCGCTTGAGGGGGACGTAGGGGCCGCCGGGATAGAGTTGCCCCACCGCCCCAGCCTCAACCAAGGCAACGAGCGTGCCGCGGACAGAGCCAGCGGGGCAGCCCTCCATCTCGGCCCATTCCTTCAGCCGCGCGAGCATCGGCGGCCCCATCTCGACAGTGTGCCTCCAGCAAGCGGCATGTACCTGTCGTTGGCGGGTAGAATATGTATGCTCTGACATGCCCTGTCGTTCCCTGTCGTGCCCAGTCATGAGTTGTCATGACTTGTCATGACCTGCCCATTCATCGTCTCTTTTGGTCTTGACGTGACAACTTGTCAGCCATACCATCTGTGCATGGGCCACAGGCTCAAGAAATGACAGGGGCGTCGCACCAGCCTGCAAGCAAAGCTGCGACGCCCCACAACCCCAGAGGGTCACCGAGAACGTAACCGCCCCCGTGCGGCGCGTCAAGGGTGCCCTCTGCCCACCTCACCGGAGGCACCCATGTCCCGCTACGCTCGCATCCTCGACGATCCCCCGACCCTTCATCCCCTCGACGTCCGCGCCACCCTCGATGAGCTCGGCGTGCTCGAAGCCGAAGACCTCCACGACGGCTTCGACCTGCTCGGCGGCGTGGCGGTCTTCCGCTTCACCGACCGCTGGTACTGGCAGGAGAGCGAGCTGCTGCCGCGGCTCGAGGTCACGTCCATGGTGCACCTTCGCGACCTGGTCGTGGAGCTGCACGCGCGCCTGGCCCTCGCGGCTTGAGGGGGTGGACGATGAACAGCACGACCTCCCCTCCCTCCCTCCGCCCCGCCTGGCGCGCCGTCCTGCTCGCCGTCTGCAACCTGCTCGAGCAGGACGACGGCGACCACCAGGCCGCGTTGCTCGACACCGTCAAGCGCCTGCGCGCCGCCCAGAGCCTCCGCTATCGTCACGACCGCGAGCGCGGCTGCGACCCGACCGCCATGGTGTGCCTGGCGGTGGCTGACGAGCTCGGCGCCGAGCACATCTCCGGCGCTGTGGGCGACGTCTGGGGCGTCGAGTACGGCGCGGCCTGGAACAGCCTGGCCGTCCTCGATGCCGTCCTCCAGGCCGCACCGGGCACCGGCATCATCCTCGCCGAGCCCGGCACCATCGAGACCGAGGGCGGCGGCGTTCGGGTGCGCTCGGCGGCACTGGTGCAGTGGGATGGTGGCGCCGCCGTCATCCCCTGCGACGCCCACGGCTGGCCTGCGCGCCTGGCTTCCGCCCTCGCCGACATCCCCGCCGAGGCGTGGGACACCGAGCAGGGCGTACCCACCCCCGCCATCGCACCCTGACCCGAGGCCCCGGCACGCGCCGGGGCCTCCGCACCACGAGGACCTCATGAATCTCCACGACAAGATCACAGCCGCCGTCAGGGCCCTGCGCGCTGGCGACGACGCCACCATCATCTTCTGCATCTCGGCGGGCGAGCTCCAGGGACTGCCCACGCCACAGCCCGAGCTGCAGCCCACGCCACAGCCCGCCCCGCAGCCCGAGCTGCTCACCGTCAAGGAGGTCGACCCGCCCGCCGAGCTCCTCACCATCAAGGAGGCCGCCCGCTGGCTCCGTCTCACCGAGCGCACCATCTACCGCATGATCGACGACGGCCGGCTGAGCTCCAGCCGCATGGGCCGTGAGTACCGCATCCACCGAGAGAGCGTCGAGGCGCTCCTGAAGCCCGTCAACACCAAGGAGACTCATCCATGAACACGACCATCCAGACCTTCCGTGCTCCCACGGGGCACGAGCTCACCACCATCACCTACAAGGGCGAGCCCTGCTGGATCGCTCAGGAGGTGGGGGCGGCGCTGGGGTACAGCGCCAACGGCTCCAGGCTTACCAAGAAGCTCAATGAGGACTGGTCTGCCGAGACCATCGAGGGCGTGGACTTCTTCAGGGTGGAGGGGGTGGAGTTGACCGAGCTGCGTCATGCCCTGGCCCATCATGGTCCCGATTCGGGACCATCATCCCCCATCCACCCCAAGACCGCCCGCCTCCTCCTCCTGACCCGCGAGGGCTTCTTCCTCGCCTGCCTGAAGACCAACAAGCCGATCGGCGTGCAGCTGCGCCGGTGGTTGGCCTCGGAGGTGTTGCCGGCGCTGGAGCGTGGCGAGGGGATTCCGCCGGCCGATGCGCCTGCGCCCGGCCGGCGTGACCTCGTGGCCGAGATCCGCGTGCGCGCGACGCTCGCCAAGGAGATGTTGAATGCGGGCATCATCACGGTCGAGGCGTACGGCGATCTGCTGCGCGACGGGATCTGCCAGCTCCGGCCCGAGTCGGCCCCGATCCTCGCGACCGTCGGCGAGAGGGGCGAGGATGGCGGTGGCGATCGCGCAAGGGCGGCGATGGTGCGCGTGCTGGACTGGATGCGCACCCACGACGCCGCGCTCTACGACCGGGGCCGGCCATCGAGGCGTCGGCCATCGGGCGGGTGGCTCGGTGTGCAGAACGAGGACGAGCTCGCCATCACGCTGCCAGCCCTGAGCGAAGTGCTCATCGGGGCGGGCTACAGCCCCATCGCCACGAGGCGGTCGTGGATGGAGCGAGGGTGGACCAGGGGCCCCGTCGGTCGGGACGGCCAGGCGCAACGCCGCATTGACGGGGCGCGGGCGTGGGTCGTGGCGATCGACAGAAGCGCGCTCGATCGGGTGAAGGAGTGATCGGCGCCCGGTGCTGTCACGGCCACTGTGACGGCACTGTGACGGGGTACGTGACGGCTGGACCCCGTCCACAAGGGGATAGAATGTAGTATTGAAGTGTATGTCACAGTGTCACAGTCAAAACCATACCCCCTTGTAAAGCAGCGAGGGCCCACTGGTAAGAGTGGTCACTATTGGCTGTTGTGGTTGTTTAAGCTTGACGTGGGTGAAAGGGGGGCTCGCGAGACTGTGACGGCGTGACAGGCAGGCGAGGAGGGGTCTCCGACCCCGTCAGGGCCGGCATCGAAGCGCTAATAGGGGTGTCACGTACCCCGTCACAGTGCCGTCACAGTCACTGTGACGGCCTCGGACTTCGCGAGGCTGTGCGGGCGGGTTCGCTCTTCGGTGGCGGGGCGGGGCGGGATTAGACTGGGGCGTCGTCGGTCACCTCCCCGCCAAAGCCGAGCGCGTCGCGGATGTCCTCGCGGATGGATACGACCCACGCGCGGCTGCCGTCGATGCGGCGCTGCACGAGGCCTGGTTGCCCCTTGGCGCTCTCGATCCAGTTCCGCTCCGCCCACAGCCGCTTCATGGCCAGGGCGTTGTGGCCGGCTGTGGTCAGCACCTCATCCAGCACGCTCGGGAAGAAGAGCAGGTCGCCGCCTTCCCACTTGCCGGACCAGCCCCGGGCTGACCCCCTGGAGGCCCGGTAGGTGCCGTGGAAGGTGTCCTTGTTGCTGTGAGCCCACGACAGCACGTGGGCGAGCGCCACGCTGGCTCGATCGGCGTCGGTCGCCTCGTTCGTGCACAGCGCCCACAGGCGCTCGAAGTGCTGCTGATAGCCGAGCTCGAGCCCCAGCGCCTCTTCGGCGCACAGCGCGGCGAGCTCGAGGGTGGCCATGTGCTCGGCGAGTCGTCCTTTGACGGCGTCTCCGCCCGCCAGCGCTCCCCAACGGGAGCGCAGGCCGCGGTGGACCTCGCGCAGCCCCGCCCACCGCTCGCCCCACTTGTCCCGGATGGACAGGAGCCACTGCACGAACGCCGGGCCGGCGTGGCCGTAGTGGGTGCGCGCCTCCAGGTCGAGGCGCTGGACGAGCTTCCCTGTCGCCTCGTCCTTGAGCCCGAAGACCTGCGCCCACAGCACGAGCGCTCTTGCGCGCGTCCCGCCATCCTCGGAGAACGAGGTGATGGTCTCCTCGCCGCTCGACAGCAAGATCGTGCGCCAGGTCGAGGTGGCGCGCAGGCCTTCAAGGCTTCCGCGCCCCCTGCCCCGTCCAGACTGCACATCGTAGACGGTCTGCGCGACCATCCTGGGAGTCTTGGCGCGCTTGGTGTCGTCGAGGATGAGCGGCATGCCGGTCAGCACGGCCGCCGCCCTCTCGATCCAGACCCGGTTCTCGTCCCAGCCATGCACGAAGGCGGCGCCGGCGCGCTCATTGGGGTTTCCCCAGACGCTCGCCGCCAGCCGCAGCGCGGTGGTCTTGCCGGAGCTCGTCGTATAGCACCAGTCGACCACGAAGTTGTTGGCGTCGACCACCTCCAGGAGACAGGAGGCCAGCGAGGCGTAGATGGCCATGGCTGCAACGGGGTACTGCGCCAGCTCTCTCGCGGCCGCAAGCCACCCCTCCATGGTGCCGCCGAGCTCGCAACCCCGCGCGAGCTGCTCATCACCCACATCGGCGCCGCGGAATGCCAGACCGGCGCCGCCCCATTCCTCGGGCGCGACCTCATCGAGCACCACGGCCGGCCCGACCGCATCGGCCGTGATGAGCCGATGCCCCCACAAGAACGAGGTGTAGCCCTGCTGCCAGCCCATCTGGGCGGACATGTCGGCCCTCGGCAGGTTCTGGATGTTGCTCGCCTCGAACGCCGACAGGTAGTCCACCTGAGCCCTCGCCGTCGTGGAGTTCACCGGCAGTCCATACCCCGCCAGGTCCACGAGCTTGCGGGCATTGGCCACAACCGCCCGATCCACGACTTGATGGTGCCAGCCCTCCCGTCTCCAGGCGATCCTCGTCGACTCCCTGCCGCTCCTGACATCCCGGAGTCGACCGACGATCACCAGGGCACAGGGCGCCACGAGCTCATGGCGGATGCTGATGTCGCCGCTTGCTGTCGCCCTGGCGATCTCGCGCAGCAGTCGTCCATCGTCGAACAGATAACCGTTCGGCAGGCGGGTGCCATCTGCCACGGGCGCACCTGCCCACTCGGCGGGCAGGTGCGAAGCCGCTGCGGCGCTGGGCGGAGCGCTGGCGAGCTCGGGGCGGTCGTCGTCGATCACGTCGCCGTTGTCGCCGTCGTCACTGATCGCGCCGCTGTCCGATGGCGCCGCAACCTCCGCCGTCACGATTCGCCCTGGCGCCCCCGTCCTCTTCCTCAATGGGTACTCATCGGGCAAGGGCCTCGGGTTCGCCGCTCCCTTCTCAAACCCCCTGTCAATCTGCCTCTCAATGTCCTTCTCGCTCGTGAGTCCGCAGGCAAACGCCGCCTCGAGCAGGCGGCTTCGCACCATGTCGGCAGGCAGGCTCCCTCCCGCGATTACCTCGCCGAGCTGCGCAGCCGAGCTGAGGAGCTGCGTGTCCCGGCCTGGAGCTCCGCCCCCGCCGCCTGGCTGACAGTTGCCCACCTTGGCGACCTCCTCCTCGAGCGCCTTCGAGGCACGCCGCGACAGTTGCCCGTCGAAGGTGGCCGCCGGCGCGGGCGGGCGTGTGGGGGCGTCGGCGCGGGTGATGAGGGCGTAGAGCCAGGGGGGGATCTGGACGGCCCTATTGACATCGCCGGTCCAGGCGTAGCGGCGACCGGAGGCGTGCAGACTTGGGGGCGCGACGATCTGGCCGCCGGTGCACCGGACGTCGATGCCTGGCCGCATAGCCTGGCGATTGCCGGGGAGCTCGAGGTCGGCCGGGACGGCGAAGATGAAGTGCCTCCCTCCGCTGCCGGTGCGGGAGGTCAGGGTGGGCGGGAGGGCGCCGTGGGTGGCCTCCAGGGCGGCCAAGGACTCGAAGCCGCCCTTGTCGGCGTCGATGTCGAGGGCGAGCCAGCGGCGGACGCCGCCGAGGGCGAGGCCGACGTTGGCGTCAGGCCAAAGGCTCCACCAGTGGCGGACGTCGACGTCGTCGCTGGAGGCCTGGTCTTGCCAGGAGGAAAGACGGGGGTGCTTGCCGGGTGAGGGGCAGGCGGGACCCTTGGGGCAGGAGCAGACGGGCTTGCCGTTGTCGTGCGTGACGCCGTGCAGCGGGATCACGGCGAGTCGACGGGAGGCGTACTTGAGCGCGCCGTCCAAGACGGAGGGTGGTGGTGACGCTGCTGCGGAGCTGGCCGTGGTCATGCGGCGCCCTCCTGGCGGCGGAGGCCGAGGCCGTCGCGACCGGAGGTTAGCAGCTCGGTGGCGATGCGGGGCCAGGGGACGGCGGGCAGGGCCGTGAGGATGTCGGTCAGATCGCAGACCGCGCCCATGTTCAGCTGGCGGGCATGGGCGCGCCTCCAGCACGCCTTGAGGCCGGCCACGACCTCGGCGGGGACGCCGAGAGAGGCGAGCTTACCCACGCCGCAACGGTCGCCAGCTCGCTGCAGAACGGCGAGCTGGGCGTCCTTGGCGGGGTCATGGCGCCAGTCGCCCTGGGCGGCGTGCCTGCGCAGGACGCTGGCGGTCTCGAGGGCGGCGCGGACGCGGCGGAGGTAGAAGGTGGCTTCGTCGATGGAGCGAGGTCGCATGTGGATCACCTGAGCGCAGTGCGCGCCGGGCTGCGGGCAGGGCCGGGAGGGTGCGCGGTCGCGGGCTTCTTCGAGGGCGTCGTCCAGGTCGCCGCCGATGGCGGCCTCATAGGACAGGCGCAGCGCTCCGAAGAGGTCGTGTGGGTCGTACAGGACGGCCTTGGTCTTGCCCGGCGCAGTGCGGACGTACCGGCCGGCGTGCTGGATGAAGTCGTTGCGGCTGCCCCGCTTGCGGCGGAACACGCCAAACCGGAGGCACGGCAGGTTCACCCCCTCCTTGAGCTTGTCGACGTGGACGATCACGTCCAGGTCGCCGCGCTTGAGGGCGGCGAGGGTGGCGGCGTTGGCGCGGTCGGGCTGGTTGGAGTGGATGGCCAGGGCGCGGATGCCCTCCTGCCGCAGGCGCGCCGCGAACCGGTCGGCGTCCGCGCACCCTCCCATCACCTCGCCGCTCGCATCTACCCCGCCGGCGTCCACCGCGCCGGGGCGCAAGCCCTCGGCCAGGGCCTCGCGGATCATGTGGACGCAGGCGTCGTCGAGGCTGATGTCCTCGGGGCCGGTCCAGGGGCGCACCTCGATAGGGACGAGCACCTTGTCGCGCATCGCGGCGTCGAGGGGGTAGCTGTAGATCAGCTCCTCGAACAGACTGAGGGACTCGTTGGGGTTGGTGCGGAACGGCGTGGCGGTCAAGCCGAGCAAGGCGTAGGGGGCGAGGGCCTGCGCCGCCTCAAGCAAGGTCGCGCACTCGCTGTTGTGCGCCTCGTCCACAATCCAGATGGCCGTCCGGAACCCGTTGGCGGTCAGCGCCTCGGCTAGCGTCGGCAGGGACGGGTTGCACGCGATGACGACGTGGGGCCGGAGGTTCTTGGCCCGCCCGTACCACTGGCCCACCCGCACCAGCAGACGGCGCTCGAGGTCCTCGGCGAGCTGACGCACGAGGTCTTGCGTCGGCACGGAGATCACGATCTTGGCCCACGACCCCAGCAGCACCGAGTGGCAGATCTCCGCCACGAGCGCGCTCTTGCCCGCTCCTGTCACCGCGTGCACCAGTCCCTTGCGGCCCGCCTCGAGCGCGCGAAGCGCCAGCGGGAGCGCCTCGAGCTGCCAGCGGCGAGGGGGGTACGGGGCGCCGGACCACCAGGACGAGGGGAGCGTCAGGATGAAGGGGGCGCGTCTCATGGGGTACGCCTCCTCTGGGGTGAGAGGCTGTAATCGATCACCGACTGCTCGACCTTGCGGACCCAGGCGGGGACGTGGGGGTTGCCCCGAATCGGGCCCTCCCAGGACGCCTGACACCGGCAACAGTGTGCGCAGGCGTAGCTCGGCGAGCCCCCTCCCGCGCCCTCGATCTCCACGTGGGAGCCCCGGACCGTCGCAAAGCCTCCCGAGACGTAGAGCTGCAGCAGCACCTCGCGCTCGACCTTGCAGCGACAGGTCTTCCTCATGGCGCACCCGTGGGGGCGAGCTGGACAACTACCTCGACGCCGAGCTCCTGCAGCCGCGCGCAGCACCATGCCGCCAGCTTCCAGGTGGGGACCATGACCACGGTCCCGTCACGCCCCCATCCCACCACCTCGCCGAGGGGTGAGCCCTGCCCGGCAATGCGCATCCGCCGGGCCTTCGACGCCCTCAAGCCAACCAGGTGGAGCACTACCTCCGCCGAGCCCTGCCGTGAGGCTCGCGAGGCTCGATCGAGCAGATCGAGGAGGCGGTAGATGGCGCGCTGCTCATCAGTCAGAGCTTCACTCATGATGGCGCCACTCCTCGGGGGCGTTGTGGGCACGCGCACTGTCGTGGCGGTGCACCCACCACTCGACGATCCAGCCGGCCAGGCACAGCACAAGGCCGGCCATCAGCACCAGGAACTCTCCACAGGTGACCGTCATCGATGGACCTCCTTCTTCGCCAGCCTCGACGCCGCCGCGGCGAGGCGACGGCACGGCCGGCACTGCGGTTGCGGGAGCTGCTTGCCCTTGATCTCGCGCCAGCCGAACAGGTCATCCACGGTGCCGGTCGCCCCGCAGCGGGTGCAGGCGCGGGTGGGTGCGCTCGGAGCGGGCGGCGTCAGGGCTGCGATACGCGAGATCACGCGGCGCTTGCAGCCGTCGGCGCAGGGCTTGCCGGTGAGGGCGGCGAGCTTGGCTTGGAGCTCGGCGAGGGGGAGGGAGCGAAGGTGGTCAGCGCTTGGGGTCATGGGGCCTCCGACGTCATCAGTATCTTTATGGCATAGGAAATCAAGTTGGTACAGTCGCCGCAAGGTATCTCGCTGTTGTGGTCGAGGCTGCCGTGATCAGTGGTCTAGGGCTTTCTTCAGGACGTCCCGGACGACATGGCTCAAGTACGCGTTACGCCAGTAGAGCGCGTTCCGCAACCGCTCGTCGAACTCCTCGGGCAGCCGAAAGGTGACGGTCCGCATCTTCTCTTGACTGTCGCCATCACCGAACGGCCGTCCCTGCGGGATGTCACCAAGACGCTCGGGATACGGCTCGCCCGCGCGCTTCAGCTGCGGCTCGTGTCCATACGCCGCACAGGTGTACGCCTCGCCTTCCGCTGCGATGAGCCACTGCTCCAGCCCGTCGCGAACGAGCTTTGAGCCCGTCAATCCCGAGGTGGAGCGCACACGCACGCGCACGCGCGTCCACAGTTCATCGGGGATCTGAGCCTTCGTGGGATGGGGCTGTAGGGTCATTCCGCCGATCTCGTTGGTGAGTTCCATGCGGCCTCCTGAGGTGTGCTGCATGGCCTGGTCGACGTTGAAAATAGAGCTTGACAGGACACATGTCAATGGGCATCCTCAGGGTCAATTTGGTACAGGCGGCCTAGATGGTCGCTTGTTCAGCTTGACGCTGTGCCGCTCTGAACCTATACTGCTCAACAGTTCAGAGTGACAGGAGGCAGGATGTTCACGCACAATGAGCTCGAGCAGGCCCTCTTGGAGTACGGTGTGATGTACGAACGTACCCCCGATGGATACGACATCGAAGCGGGCATCGTGGAGTGCCGGGACCTTGGAACTGATGGATTTGAAGTGCTGGTTTCGTGTGAACCGCATACCTCACAATATCTCTTCTTGAGTAGCTGGAACGGAAGAAGACTGAAGACGGCGGAAGAAGCAAAGGCCTTCGCGTCCAGGACAATGGAGTTGGCGTGACTCATCGCGAAACCCTCGCAGCGATCTGCAACCACATTGATCAGCACGACCGCTCGCCGACGGTTCGCGAGTTGGCGGCAACGCTTGGTGTCTCACACTCGGCAGCGGCCGCGCGAGTCCTGGGTCTGGAGAGTGAAGGACTCGTGCATCGGGAGGGTGGTGCCATGGCGAGATCTGTTTGGCCCGAAGTGTACCCTGACGGCACGCGCTTCCCGCGTCGCGCTGACCTTGTTCAGCTGTTGAGTGCCCTTCTTCTGTACCAACTTGATTACATACACCCTAAAGACCGTCCAGGCAACAGCAACAACCAGCCGCCGAGCTCGCACACCTCCACGTCCTGCCCGGCGGATCTCAATCGATACTCACTCGACAATCACACCCCGTGATCACGGGGCACCACACGACGACCATAGAAGGCCATGGAGTAAGACCATGAATTCTCAAAGGATCCCCACCCTCACGGGCAGGGAAGGTGGGCGCTCATTGCCGCTGCCGTGCTGGGGTTTCAAAGGATCCCCGCCCTCACGGGCGGGGAAGGCAAGGGCAACGTGCAGCCGCTGTCCGCCTTCGATGCCGAGTTTCAAAGGATCCCCGCCCTCACGAGCAGGGAAGGGGCCCTCGAGCGATGGCGATAGGAGACCGAGCGATGCGTTTCAAAGGATCCCCGCCCCCACGAGCGAGGCACAGCGCCAGCCCTCTCGCAGCGGCGGGCTCATGGGCCGCGGCGAGCGCAACAACAATACCCCGTGATCACGGGGTCTAGCAACACGGCCAGGGAAGGCCACGGAGCAACGACATGAACGCCATAGCCCATCACCGCGAGCCGGCCATCGAGCTCAACCCCACCCCCGACCCCACCCCCGGCGAGGCCCGCGTCGCCCTCCAGGCCGCGGTCACCGCCATGCGCGCCGCCGAGTCCGCCTGCCCGGCCGACCTCACCGGCTGGTCCCGAGCGACGCGGGACGTTCGCACGGCGATGCGTGCTGCCTCGAAGGTGCTCGACGAGCACGAGCTGCGCCGTTGGCGCGGCGTGGTGGCGGACGTGCGGGAGAGCACGCCGCTGGAGTGTGCGCTGTGGCCCCTCGTCGAGACGCTCCCCGAGACGGACGCGGAGCTGCTCGAGCAGCTCCGCCAGCTCGACGCCTGCCCCTGCGGCAACCATTGGCCGGAGATGGTGGGCAAGGCCCTCGGCCTGCCGCGCCAGCTCTTGTGGGGCTCTGCCCCGAACGCTCCTGCGCCAACCGCGGTCGAGGCCCTGCTGCGGTCGCAGACGGCGCGCAACGTGCGCGGGACGGAGTGCGGCGAGGAGCTCGCCGAGGTGGCGGAGGGCGGAGAGGGGGTGGAGTTCGAGGTGGTGACGGACCTTGGAGAGGTGGCCTACAGCGCGGCGGTCCAGGCGTCTTTTCAGGCCACGAGGAGGATCTCCGTCGCGGGCGCCCCTCTTCCTCCTCCGCCGCCACCGTCTCCGTCTCCCGGCGAGCGCTCCGTTGCGCTCGTGGCGCAGCTCCGCGCCCTGGCGCACAAGGCGGCCAGCGCGACGCAGCCGAAGGCCGTGGGGGAGCTGGAGCGCATCCGCGCCGCCATCATCCACGGCATCTGGCGAGTCGCGGCCAAGCTCGCGGGTCGGCCTTTGCGGCAAGCCGCCCTGTTCCCTCCGGAGCCGCTCGAGCAGATCGTCGCGCGCTTCGTCCCGATCCTTGGGCGCGTCGAGACCCTCCAGCTGGATGGCGAGACCCTCCTCGCCGAGCTGGACGCTGAGTTTGCGGAGGTGGCGACGTGATGGCGCCGGGCAGGAATCGCTCACAGCCGGACGACACCACCGTCCAGGCGCTGGGCAGATCCTGGCCGGTGCGGCGACACGCGCCGGGGCGGTGGGAGGTGGTCGGGCGAGCCGACTTTGGCTGGGGCGTCGGATCGAGCGGGGCGGCGGCCAGGGGAGCGAGCACGTGGCGCCGGTGCGGCGCGAGGTGCTGTGTGATGTGTGCCGGTCTGCGTCCGCGGTGGCGGGCAAGCCCGGCGAGGGCATGTGGTGCGGCGAGTGCGCCGCCAGGCAGGAGCGGATGGTCATGATGACGGATGATGAGCTCAGCAAGGTGCGGCAGAGGGTCGCGTCGAGGTTTGACGGGCTGCCCCCCAAGGACGACCAGGGCAGGTTCACTGCCGAGTTCAAGGCCGCGCTCGTGGAGGCGATCGAGACGTCGGGACTACCCCAGGGTGAGGTCGGCCGGATCGCTGGTGTCCCGCAGGGCACCGTCTCGAGGATCTTCCGGGCCGCTCGCGCGCAGGTCGCCGGGGAGCCGGACGATCAGGGCGATGTGGTGGCTGGAGATGGCGTGAGCAGTGAGGTCGATGGCCGCGGGGAGGTGGGTACGCCGCCCGAGGTCGAGGAGCTCGCCCCCGAGCACCAGTTCGAGGCGCTGGTCAACGTGTGGCGCGGGCGCGCGCTCCAGGCCGAGGCCAACTACCAGTTCATGGTGGCTCGCGCCGCCGACGAGAAGCTTGATGGGTATCGTGAGCTCGGCGATCGCGCGCTCCAGGCCGAGATCAGGGGCGAGCAGCTCGAACGGGAAGCCGAGGCGCTACGCCTCCCCGGCGCCCTCCACGATCGCGCCTGCGACGCGCTGGGCCTTTACAGTAGCGCCAGGTCCGAGGCTACCCCCGGCGACCTGGTGCTGGCGCTGCTGACCTTCGTCGAGGCTGCCCGCCCGAGCCCTCCCCGCTGCCGCGTCTGCGGATGCACCAACGCCCGCGCTTGTCCGGAGGGCTGGGTCGAGGACGACCTGTGTTCGACCTGGACACAAAGATCCTCGTCATGACCGCCAGCGACGTGCGCGCGGTGGTCCTGCAGCGCGACGCCCTCGTCAACGCCCTCCGCGCCGAGCGCCGCCTGGTCGCCCTCGGCTTGAGCGTCGAGGTGGGATCATGAGCTGGCCACGCGGGGCGTGCGGCCGGTCTGGGGCATCGGTGGCGGTGGTCTGGTCGGATGGCACGATCACCGTACACAGCTGGCCGGAGTGGATCGTGATGTGCGCCGCCTCGGATTGGCGGTTGCGCCAGGGACAATAGCCGCCACGACGGCGGCACCACGAACGGGAACACAAGCGCCAGGGAGGCGCGACCAGGGAAGGGACAGGGACGGCAGGAGCATCGGCCGCAGTGCGGCCAACGCGCGTTCGACTCGCGCACGTCCCCTGGAGATGGACCGGTGATCCGCGGTCAAGGCAACCAACCGCCGAGCAAGCCAGGTCGTTACGGTGGACGCCACCATCTCCCATTCACGAAGGAGCGAGGACAATGGAGATCTACATCGTGGAGAGCGCAGGCGACACCGTGGCCGTCCTGGCGCGGTCGGAGGCCGAGGCGGTGGGGCTTGTCTACCAGAGCCTCGAGCTTGACGACTTCGGCCCCTACGCTTGGCGCATCTCCGCCCATCACCTGCCCTGGAAGCGAGCAGGCCGGTTCCAACTCCTCGACGAGCAGGGCGGGCCGATGACGCCGCCAACCTGAAGAAGCTCCAGACGCCCGCCATCTTCGCCATACGCGATCACCTGGAGGACTTGTGATGCACCGCACGCCGCCCGCCGCCCCCATTCAGGAGTTCCAGTCGCCCACACCCGACACCTTCGGCCCCTCCGAGGCTCGCCAGCTCCGCCACGAGCTCGACACCCAGGCCGACCAGATCGCCCGGCTCATCGAGGAGCGCGACGCCTACCAGGCCCACTGCGCCGCCCTCGAGACCGAGCTCGACGCCCTCCACGCCCAGCTCGCCGCCGCCACCGAGGCCGCCCACCGCGAGCGGGCCGTCGCCGATGACCTCCGCTGCGCTGCCGAGGTGCTCGTCCGCGCCGCAGAGACCGGCGTGCCCGCACCGCCTCACGCCGTGCGCAGCGCCAGCCGCCATCTGCACACGCTGGCGACGGTAGCGGTTGCGACGCCCTCCGGACCGCAACCGCTACCGT
>Ga0100403_1000653_pt1 | contig 34439 bp, 60 predicted proteins | sample CryGeymet201501t_FD_83663 | JGI IMG/M metagenome (GOLD analysis project Ga0100403, IMG submission 83663) | Groundwater microbial communities from Crystal Geyser aquifers in Utah, USA - Crystal Geyser metaG 2015-01t | ecosystem: Environmental > Aquatic > Deep subsurface > Groundwater | place... | reverse complement strand
ACAGTCTTTTTCCTGCTTCAGTGATACATACCTAGAGAAGTCATATGCCCTCTCCCCGATAGTGGTATCTCCACAGGCGTTTTGGGTTTCCCCAGGTTCGGTATGTCCCATACCTACCAATTTATCTAGACCCCAACGACGTATGTTGATGGCGGAATTTGAATGTATGTCATATAATTATAAATTCGAGTCAAGATTTCGTTAGAAGAATTTTTGCCGATCCCTGAATCACTTCGACTCCGTTCGCATGTGCTCCGGTATAGAGAGTCATAACTTTACCATCGAAACCATTCACAACCAACAAAACTCGAACTTGATCAGGTATTCTTACAGGTTTTAAGAATTTCAAATTCTGTTCAAGATAAATGGTACCGGCACCAAACTCATCTGCAATGGCAGCTGAAATAAAAGCACCAGTAAGCATTCCATGGGCAATCCTACCTTTAAAGATAGTGGTTTTAGCAAAGTCTTCATCGAAATGCAATGGATTCAAATCACAGCTTGCATTACCGAATTGGGTTATTCGTTCATCAGTAACTTCAAACCGACGTTCTATTCTATCACCAATCTGCCACGTTTTCATTCTAGACCTTGTCTGTATATTCAACGTGAACTTCTGGATTAGGTAGAAGAACTGCATTGACGATATGAACGGCTTCTTCTAGAGTATTCACGATGAAACCAACTGACTCACGAATCATTGCATGCCAATGCGGATTGTTTTTATCCATAATTACAACGACAGGAACATTAAATGCTCTTGCCCATGCAATTTCCATCACAGTTCCAATTGAAACTTTGCCGTTACAGGTTGCAAGGTTCGCAAGAACCATATCCGCACGACGACAATCGTTCAAGTCCCTGGTTGTGATTCCCTTAGCAGAGGACAATGCAATGTCTTCATATGTATCTTTGATTTTAGTCTGTTGGTTGAGGTATGTTTTTCCTCGGAATGGACTCATTCCAGCAATTCTAGGATCAAGTTTTTCTTTAGCTTCTTCGCGCCAATCGTTTCCTTCATCAAAGCTTAAACCAGTTATGGGACCAGCAAGGTAGCAAATATACTGCTGCTGCATTTTTCTCCTTATGCGGAAGTCTGGATCAACTCCGGATTTTTTCCTTTTCGTTTTTCATATAGATGAGTAATATATTCCGGATGTCTAACTGTTAGAAGGTAATCCAAAGTTTCAGTTAATAGTTCTTCAGTGGGTTCTAAATTCAAGACTTGATAGACAGGATCGAAGCTTTTTGTTTTCCGTTCAAGTGCATCCATAATAATGTATCCAGCGTAAAAAAATCGTCCACGCAAATAATGATTTGCGAGTTCAGCAAATTTTTCACCAGAATTTTTAACTGATTTATTCCTAGGTTCGAATAAAATTCGCAATTCAGTAAGTTCGGACATTTTTATCCTCTTGAGATGATAGAAGAATCTGGATCCATAAACCTCATTTCTTGGTCAGCATCATAACTAAATCCCAAGTCTTCGAGATGTTCATATATTTTATCGGACAATTCTCGAAGAGGGCCGTGTCCACCAATTTGACCTAATAAAAGAAATAAAATTTTCGCTTCTTCAACCGAAAAACTGATTTCTATAGATTGATAGAGGTCTTCTATTTTCTTAGGTTTGTGTTTCGCGACAATTTCCATGGGAATTATCCTTTCTCAAGAGTTAAAGATATTGTATCTTTCTACGTTTACGGTGTTCAGCATGATAGATCTTGGCGTAAAATCATCTAAATCAACTGAAAGGATTCCCTTCAAAATGTTCTGGCTATATCCAGAAACCAACGCAGTTCCATCTTCACGGAAGGTAACTGGTGAATTTCCTTTACGGCCATTCAAGTTCCAGAAAATCATTGCTGGCATCTGATAGCCAGCCACTTCGAAGTCACGGCGGGCGGCCTCGAACAATGTTACCGGTACGCCGCCTCGGCTACATGAATTGAATTCCATGTCCGAGAGAACCAGAAGATACGTTGGCATATCTTCTTGAGCAATCTTGTATTTCTTCGCAACACGCAAGACTTCCATGTAAGCAGCCTCGAAATTGGTGGAGTATCCAACTTCGGTGAACATTTTTCTGACCTTAGCAAACACATCACCTGTTTCCTTGACCAACTTCGGGGTATCAGTGAATGTCAAGAAGCAATCGGCGAACGGCCCGGTCTGCTTGTCTGCCAGATATGTACCAATTGAAACGGCAACATCGATTGCTGCAATGCCACCAATATCGCTGAACATTGATCCGGAAACATCGACCATTGGTAGAATCGTGTTGTCTCCCAAGAAGTTCGGAAGCGCGTCCCACTGAGCCTTGGTTGCGGTTGCTTCAGTTTGATCCAAGGACGATGAACCGTACTCAAATCCTTTGATGAAGGATCGCAGCACATCATGCGGAAAAATAGCCGAAGCATTGATCTTCGCGTCGCCGGATGACAAACGTTCGACGAAGGCGGTGTATGATTCGTTTGCACGACGCATAAAAGCCTTGCGGTACCGAGACGAAGCAACAGAAGGAACGCGTTCGAAATTGATATTGTCCCAATCGTTGTTGCACATCTGTGTTTCTACCACACTGGTGAGACCAACCAAAGTCTTACGCCACTGCTTCGGACTCATACCAAGTGCAGTTCGCAACTCATACGCGAGCCGGCCTTTTCTTGGCATCCATTTTGCACAAAGTTGAGCCTTTCCTAGATCCTGCATCAACCGCTTACGTAGCTCCTGTTTGACTTCACTCATTTCATTCTCCTTTCTATAAATAAAAATAGAATATGACATTGGATAACTGATGTCAATAAAAATTGTCCATCGCGATACTATCAATATCCATGGACTTTAACGCTTTTTGGGAGCAATCAACATGAATATTTATTCATCAGAATCTACGGTTCCATTCACCTATCTAATAGGTTGGTCGAAACAAAATCTTTGGTATTACGGCGTTAGGTACGCTAAAAATTGTCATCCTTCGGATCTTTGGTCATCTTATTTCACTAGCTCTGCTTATGTTGCAAAAACCAGAATTGAATTAGGTGAACCTGATATCATTCAAATTCGAAAAACTTTCGTATCCGCTAAAAAAGCCAAACTTTGGGAAAATAAAGTTCTTCAAAAACTGTGGCCTCATAAAAAATTTTGGTTAAACAGACGATTTGATTCTTCAAAATTCGTACCAACCATTGAATCAGTTGAAGCCTGTAATCGTTCTAAGAAAAATCGTTCTCCAGAAAAACAAAAGAAAGTTAAAGAAAATATTTCTAAAGGTTCTAAACTAGGTCATCGGCATCGTTCTCAAAAAACAAAAGATTTGGTTTCTGCAAAAATACGAGAACATAATTTGAACCGAAATCAATTGATTAAATCTAAAATTTCCAAGACGGTTGCTGAACTTCAAACAAATCGTTCCCAGGAAGAATGGGATCAAATTAGACAGAAAAAGCAAAAAACTTGGAAGATTCGAAGAAGAAATGGAATTAAAAATAAACCAATAAAGAAGAAACAATGTCCTTTCTGTACGTCAGAAGTTTCACCTAGTAATCTGAATAGACATATCAAGTCAAGGCATCAAGAATAGACCGCGCTTCTTCATCTGACATCAAATCCGCACGTTCTAGGAGTAGCTTGGCCGCCTGTCCATTCTTTAATATTCTTCCAACCATGCCAGCAACCGCATGCTTGAACTCAGGTGTATTGAAGGTGAGTAAATCGTCAAAGCGACCGAAGGTCGGAATGTGCTCCATTACCAGGAGGGCATCTTCGAAATGCTCACGCTCAAGGTAACGCAAAAGGTTGCGGAAGGTCTGACGCTCCCCGGCCCCGCCACGGACGTCACGAGCCCATAGAAGCACACGAAGTGCGAGCTCTCGATCCGTTTGATATGCGAGTTCGAAGGTCTTACTCAGGTCCTTACCGCGGCTTGCGCCGATCTGGAAGAAAAGGTCAACATGCGGGTCCAAAGAACTCGCATTGGTCAATGCGCCGTTCGCAGTCAACGAAGTGTTGGAATCTGCGACAATGGCATCAGCGAAAGGGGTCATATCTTTCTCCTCAAATGGTCGACTCACGCGACTGGTTAACGGGTTAGTTTATTTTGCTAATTAAATTGCTGAATCTAACCCAACAAAGGATTTGTCCTACTTAACGGATGTGCCGAGTTCAGACTTAGGCTCCACAAAAAGGCAATTAATGCCAGCCTTCTAATTACCGGGATACGCTTGGTTTTCAATCAAAATGAAAAAAGGTTGCTGAATGTATCCCATTAGAGGGGATTAGGCTTCGTGGCGTTTTGCTCCACCTAATCTCCAAATAATTCCGTCCTATTATGCTAGTATCAGACTTACCGGGATTTTTCTGACTGGGTACGTCCCTGGTGAGTGTTGCTACCATAAGAGGGTTTTGTTCTCATGTTATCCTTTTGCTGTATGCACCCGAAAACGATCAAGCGAGGCTAGAATCCAAGCTCATCACGTTCCAATTAATATATACGTCTTCGCACTCGAAACCAATATTAAATACGCATATTTTTTAGTTTTCTGCATTCTCCCAATGCAGAACCCGGCCACCGGCCGGGACCTTTCGGTTAACGGAGGTCGACTGAACGAACACGTCGTATTGTCCGGTCTGTCCCGGAGCAAGCTTGACTTCAACACCGACCGGTAGGCCGAGAACCTGTCGAGCAGCGTCGCCGGCATAGGCTTTGCCCTGCTTGCGATGCTTGATGATGATTCGTTTGTATGCCTGAACCTTTTCAGTCTTTTTCAGTTCGTAGAATGCAGTTCCCTTTCGGTACGGTACTCCGGTCTTGGATTCAACCAAATCACGAATTTGGGAATCATCGGTTGCGCGAAGCATCACCAACTCATCCGAAACATCCTCGAGAACCGCCTTGATTTCGGACGGCTTTACCTGATCCAGGTTAGCGAAGAAACGAGTGGTTGCTTTCTTACCAGTAGCCAGGCCACGGTAATAATCACCTACTGCCGTAGAAGTTACCTGTGTAACCTGTGCCAGACCAGCGGACGAAAGATCCCACTCCTGAACGTTTCCGTCATGCAGACCGAGCTTATGAACAAGCGCGTTCTTGTAACCTTCCGGAACTCGGAACACAAAGGTCCAACGGTCAGTCGCCTGTAGTTCACGAATCTTTGCGTTCAGGCGCGCCGCCGACCACTTCTTCGATCGGTTTTCTTGGCCATCCGTAATCACCATAACAATGAACGAAACGTCGTTCTTGTTGGCATCCGGAACACGCTCGAATTCTTCGATCAGCATACCAACGCTGTCATAAAGAGGAGTGCCGTAGCCGCTGGCAACATACGACTGCAGGGGCTTTAGTGCCTTCACACTTGAATTGGTAGTTTCCCACTCCACTGTGGCATTCACGCCAACGCCACAACGAACAACCGAAACCACAGTATCGATATTACCAGCTTCGGCACCCTCACGAATAGCGTTGACGTTCTGATTGAAATCTTGCATGGCTGGCCTTTCCATACCGCGCATTGAGGCGCTATGGTCACGGGTAAATCCAACGTAATTCTTCATTTCGGATCCTTTCAAATTTTTACGGATGACCGGGTCGAGCCCTCCCGACCCGGTCTTAGTCGTCTTTCTTCTAAGCAGCAAGTTGGTAGGGTTCTACCAACTTGATTCCGCCTTCCCAATCGGGCAAGAAGTCCCGCCAAGATTCGTGGTGAATAATGATCGGGTGCTTCTTTCTTTTAGCAAGCAACTGCCAAAAATTAGGCACATGCGGTTGAACTTTCGGCGCCCACCTACCAACCGGCTTGTGGTGACCTTTACGCGAGTTACAATCAGAGCAAGAACTCACAATGTTCAACCAATCTTTCTTACCACCTTCCCTCTTCGGAATCACGTGGTCGAAAGAAACTTCTTTGTACGATTCCAACTCTGCTCCGCAATATGCACAGCTCGAGTTGTCACGGTACCACAAGAGCTCACGAGTAAGCCTGGGAATACGATCCCACTTGTCATGGTCCTTACGAACAATAACAGACGGCCAATTCATGTCCAGAACCGGATGGGAAATCTTTCGGTCATATTCCGCAACGACGTAGCATGTATCCGCAAGAATCTTCGGAACTGCATCTTTTCCAGGAATTGTTTTCAACTTCGGAAAAATCTCCATCGGAGTGAAATCCGGGTTCAAAACCAATACCGGCAACTGCGTGAAATTAACCATTTCGCCCTCCTCGGCTCTAAACTTCCTCCTTTAAGGTCGGAAGCCCTTGTCTTTCTTTACTTTTAAACATACTCATTGTTATTTATCTATACCTTCATGAAGAATAATGTCAGACGCACAGCAAGTCAAGTTATTTCTGTTTCTGGATATGCACCCGAAAAGATCACGTCCACTCGATTTTTCACCGTTCCAAAACTCGGCATTTCAACTGGAACCACTCGACTTCGTGTTACGGTATCTTTGTCCATAGTAATCTTGATCTCGTCTGGGATTTCCAAATCACTAATAGGAACTTCGAAATTTTCTCGCCGAACAAAGGTTCCGCGTTTGAATGATGCCGGAAAATCGTTGAAATTAATTCCCTTCTTCCACATCATTTCATTCATGTCACTTCGACCTTTATTCATCAATTCAGCATGACTAAACATCGACCGGGCAGCCATAGAAACCGCGTTTTTAGTGGCATCCTGTTCTCTCCAAAGGAAGGCATTCGCTGCTTCGATTTTGCTAGGGAGAGAAAACGCCCGACAATCGAACGTGGGGCATTTGCTGTACCATTCTGGCAACAATTCTTGGATACGTCGGTTGAAAATCATTGTTGCCATGGAGGCAAGAACCGAAACAATTTTTTGTTTCTTACCATCGAAAAAGACTTGTGACGAATAGTCGTCTGAATTCCAGACGAGGCTGATTTCATCAGATTGAGTGTAACCAATCAATGCGTGACTTTCCTGCACGAGAAAAATCGTTGTGTCAATCATACATTGCTGCATTCGTGCATCAAACGGCCGATCCATTCCTTTCATGAATCGAGAAAATCCACGACCATCCAATCTTGCATAGATTGGGAGCAATGGCATGAACCTACCGGTTTCGCGGGACTCGTACACCTTCATGCGGTCGCCGAAATCGTCTCCGAAATTATTTCCCATTCTTGTTCTCCGAAACCAGTTTCTCGGCAGTTTTGATATTCATTTTGATCGTCTCCGAAAAACACTACGAGTTGACCCACTTGCTCAGCGTTAATCCGAAAACCAAAGCATTCGTAGGATTGAATTGAGGCACGGGTTTCAATTGTTACACCGACCGAATCATCGCCGTTTCTCCAAATTTTCAGTCTTCGGTCTCCGTTGTCGATTATTTGCATGTGTCGCATCCCTATCAAAGATGCCTTTCTGGGTCAAGCAATTCTTCTATTTGCTTGAAGTCGAAGCTGTCTTTAAATGTTTCAAGCGCTGTGATCTTATTCGTGAATTGGTCTTCTTCATCCTTTATTGGCTCGGTATGTTCAAAGAAAATGATGACATCACCGTTTTCAAACTCGGCTCGCCAAAAATCATCTTGAATGACCACGCTAAAAACCTCAAAGGGATTTTTTGAATTCATCAGGAGAACAAAATGCCGATCCATGTCGACCACGAAACCAAAGTAGACATCTTCTTTGTCGTATTTGATGAACAGAGCGTCGAATTCAGAACCAAAGGGATCATCTTTGATCTCTACAAGTTCATCACGATGCACCGCTCCCTTGACTTTGATCTCGGGATTACTCACGCACCGCAAAAAGACATGTTCATCATCTTCCGGGTGGACGTGATCAATCTCGAACACCTCGCCTCGGTACTCGTCATAATATGGAGCATATGGGGCCGAAAAAACCTTTGAGTGAAATTGGAATTGTTTATTCATTTCTGTCATCTTTTATTCCAGTTACTCAATGTGGTATTGAGTATGAGATTCGCCTGTGTTTCGCCGTATCGCACTTCGTGGTGTTCGATAAAAGACGCGGGTTTATTTCGGAAATGTTGAACAAAAACCGCTTTATGCAAAGGTTTTTCTCCACGTTCTTTTCGATCCTGATTGATTAGATCGAAATTTCGACTTTGTGTCTGCAAGAATTCGATCAAAGAATCAAGATCAGAAAAATAACCACTCATATCTTTCAATCCTTATCTGATACCGGATAAATTATCATTATTTTAATAATTCCTTGGATCAAGCAAGAAGCCGAACGCTGGCCTTTATTCCCAAGTCCTTCCAATAGTCAGGTGAAGCCCGAAGTCAGTTCGAAGTTTGAGTTCTTCTCGAATTTCGATCGCCCGCGGGCACCTGGCTTCGACAAACCAATAATTATCCGGTCGGTCCCATCCAGTGGTATCACCGGATCGACGGACATTCAGGTTGTACCAGAATTCAGTTCGTTCTCCGGCGTATTTCTTCCAGACTGTTTTCCAATCGAACGGACAGTGACGAAGATCGTTCAACCCTCGCACAATGGAAACATGCGCGTCCCAAGACGGCTGACACAAGCCACCCTTTTCAAATCCCAGCGGGTTCAGGATCTGCTTGTCTACCCACCAGCGAAAATATCGGGTAATTTCTCGATCAACCTGCAGAATACACCAGTGGTCCGGCTTCTTCTTCAAGCCGGGACGCGGGGGATCATAAATGATCGTTCCGGTTCCTTTAATCCACATGGCAGTTCTCCATTTCCTACGTTAATTTACAATGGGAACTGAAAGATGTCAACATCCTTTTTTCATATACTCATTGCTCCGCACTTCCAAAATGGTTTCCCAATCATCTTCGACTAATTGTGTAGCACTCGACATGACATCGTTAATTGTCATATTTCGGGTTGCGTTGTAGAGAACCCGGCGGAGTTCTTCGATCGTTTCGTTCGTTTCGTCAATACGGCCATGGTATTCATTTTTCAGGCCGCTGATCTTTCCCTCAAGCTCTTCGATTTTGGTGAGTAGTTCAGTCGTCATTAGGTTTCTCCAAGCTTCAAAAGATCGCGACTCATGCCTCCCATGATCGCTCCAAGGGTGCGAAGTTCCTGAGCGTTCTTCGCATTCTTCACGACCTCGTTAACTTTAGCCGCAAGTTCAAAAACCAGTCTGGCTTCCTGGGGATCCATTTCCCCGGCCCGGAGTTTGACTTCCTGCGGATTCAACCAAGCTTCGAAATTCTTCATGCTTCCTCGCCTTCCGGAGCCAATTCCGCCTGGATCAGCTTCATGGCGTCGGCGATGGATCCGCTGTCCAACTTCGGCTTCAGGGCCAGCGTGCCGACCACATTCAAGAGCTGCGCGGCGATCTTGGCGTTCTGTACCTGGAAAACCTGATCCAGGGACTGTTCAGCGACGGTGTGTCGTGTTTTGCCTTCTTCGTGCACGATAAAGTCGGAGGGGAGACCATCGACGGATTCAAGCGCCTTGGCAACCTTTTCCAAGAGCTTGGAATCGTTGAAGTAGGCCGGGTTGATCTTGAAGGTTTCTTCGGTGTCGTGTACCGTTTCGTACGAGATACCGTTGTCGACCAACAGCTTCAGCTCTTCGGTGCTCAGATTCGACCGAGAAGACCGCTTCCGTAACTCACAGCTTGCGGATGCGAAGCCGTCAAGTCCACGGAAGTTTTCTGGGCGCTTACCTTCCCGTAATCCCAAGGTAATGAACTCGCCGGCCACGTCGTCCTTGATTTCTTCTTCGATGCCCTCGACCAAACCATCGAGTGCCTTCTGGACGGCACGAACAGAAGCGAAAAGTTCCAGCTGGGCAATTTCAACTTCATGTTTTTTCTTGCCCTTACCCTTCGGCTCCGCCTTCGGGGTCTGTACTTTTTTGGCTTTCTCGAACATATTCATATGAGAAGTTCCTTTCTTCAGTGTCCTTTGAAAATAACACCAAATTGATTGATGTCAAGCATTTCTGACACTTATTATATAGAAACTTTTTGAGTAAAAAGAGCCTTTCCGGTTGACCAACATCAAGATGGTGTTATACTTTTTAAACACTGAGGAACAGGAGACGAACATGTCGAATATGAAGCGTTACATGGAAAATATTCTCGCCGAAGCTGATGCCGCGTTTATTGAATTCGTGGGGACCGGCGAGCGTCCCGAAAACCCCTACAGCCTGGAAAACGACCCCCAAGCGAACGAACTTTGGCGTAATGCGTTTGACGCCGCCGTCGCCGAGAAGAACGCCTGGATTGATCATCAGGACAAGATCGATGAAGTCGCCCGCGAAGGGGCTGAAGCCTTTGACAGTGGTGCCGGCGTCCTCTCTGGTCTGCAATACAAAGGTTCTGAATTCGAAGCTGTATTTGTCCGGGCGTACACCAAACGCAGCGATGAATACGCCGCGTATGTTGAAATGCAGAGCAATCAGGCTGCTTGGCAGAACGCGCATGAGATGGAGGCCTAATATGGCTTTTTCAAAGCCAACATCGATTTTGTTGACGGTAGCGGTGCTGTCACAGTAAGAGCCGATACATCCACGCACTTGTGATGTCACTCGAACGAGGTCACCTCTCTGGTAAGTTTGGAGATCTGGGTTGGCCTGCCATCGAAATCAAAACGATCTCGGTCGAAAAATTACCGACCAGAAGGTAATCCGGGAACTGGAAGCAACCACGGACCGCCAGGAAGTGATGAAGAAATTCAATGTCTGAATACACCGACTTCACATACCTGTGGCCTCCTCGGCCGGAGAAAGCGATCCCGAATAATTTTATCGGGTTCTACGCCAGACGAGGATGGGTGGCACAGTTCAAGAAAAACGGAACCTGTACGGTTCTGTTCGTGAGTCCGGAGAAGGATATTATTGCTAAAACCCGACACGACGATGATCACAAGCGTTGGTCACCAACTGAAAAATCAAATGCCCCGTTCAAGGCTCTGCCTGGAAATGGCTGGTTTGTTTTTGTTTCCGAATTAATGGACTCGAAGACATCCGAAACGATTAAGGATACGCATTATATAAATGATATCCTAGTCGCCAACGGCGAGAGTCTTGAAGGGTATACGTTCTCTGAGCGCCAGGAAATTCTTAAGGAAATGTTCCTGACCGGAAATGAAAAAGAGACCGAAAGCCACTGGGTAGTGACGCCAAATCTCTGGCTAGCCAAGACACTGAATGGAAACTTCACTTCCACTTGGAACGCCATAAACGAAATTGCCGCGCAGACCGCCGGCGCGCCTACAGATGAAGGTCTTGTTTTTAAGAACCCGAAAGCAAGACTTTCAATGTGCAGCAACGCCGGAGCAAACTCTGGCTGGCAAGTGAAGTGTCGAGTGACTCACAAGAATTATACCTTCTAAGTCACTATGGCGGAGAGACAGGGATTCGAACCCTGGGAGGACGTTGGCGGAAAGCAGAGTACTCGAAACTCAGACCGTTAGGTCCCGGCCCGCTTCCAACGGGCGGCGGCGCACCTGTCCGCTTTACTTTCCTTTCTCATACAAATCGATAAAATTCTTCCCATATTTATTCTTCACATAATCTAGAATTTTCTTCATATCTTTTTCATAAAGAACCGTAATAGGATGAGGGAATTGGGCTAGTTTTGATTTCCATTGTGGAGTCGAAAATCCTTTAATTTCAATATAGGTTCCATCATCAAGAACAAAATCAGGTATATATTTTCGTGTTTTTTCTTCGTAGATATATTCGAACTTTTTTGAATTTTTTAAGAATTTGATTCCTTTATCAATTTGATAAATTATCCAAGCCAGTTCCCAAGAGCTATCGCACCAATATCCTTTATACCAACCCTTTTTACTTCGGCCGCCTCGTCGAGTATATCCCCCAAAACCTTGTTCTTTAGCGAGACAGCTTAAATACCTCTTCTGCTCTTCTGAAATCGGTTTACGAGTCCGGCCAGTAAGAGATAAAGAATTATTAAGAACTCGTTTATCCGTTTCTTTTGTTAAACCTTTATTCCAGGCAACACAACCCTTTTTCCTACCTGCTTGCGATGAACGTACAAACTTAACTCGATTTGGATTTTCTTTGCAGCATTTCTCATGAGCTGCAAGAGAACCTGGATTATTAATTTCTCGTTGACAATAAATACACGGCATAATTCTATTTATAAGAATAAGAAAAGGCGAGCGCCTTAAGCCAGACTCAGCCACCTCTCCATTTATCTGCAGGTCGACAATAATACCGAACCTTCAGATCATCGCGTTTCGCGCGTTTTTCCAACAGCACTAACTTTCTATCGCATGTCTCCAAACTCAAAGGATCAATAAAGAATTTCTTTTCTAGACCTGTTAAGTTAACGAACGTCAAAAAGAACAATCCTTCAAGCATTTTTATTCTCCAAAATTTTTTATGGTGCCGGCACGAGGGATCGAACCCCGGGCCTCAAGATTACAAATCTAGCGCTCTACCAACTGAGCTATGCCGGCAATCACCATTCTATTTATCGAGCGTCCATATTTTCTCGATATTGGCGTTCTCTCTTTCGATTGCTTCGAACCAACAAAACAATAAATCGGGATCAAGATCATTGCAAATCCAAGAGGAATTAGAAACGGATGAAATTCTATTCCCATATCATTTTCTTTGAGAAACAGACCGTGCTACCCTTGAGGCTACCAGAAACAAAAATGCACTGTACGTCCGGATTCATTTTCGGTGTGAATTCGTACACTCGAAGATCGATACCGTCAGACTCCATTCTCCAAACGCGATCAGCGTTGAAGGTTACGGTTTCAGAGTCGAGTAGTGAACCATCGTCACACCCTGCTAACACAAGAAGCGCCAGCATCGCAAGAAGAGTTTTCATCATTTATCCATCCAAATAATTTGATTCTTGCCTTCGTGTTCAGTACCTTTGTGATCATGAACACGTAGAAGTTCAGCCATTGAATCATAAGTTCCCATGCTTGAAAGTTCGCCATACCAAACCAGAACTACTCTACCACTTGAGAACTCGGCTCCCTCGGCTACTGGTCCAGTGCCAGACACTCCGGAAACATCAGACTTCCTGAGAAGTTGGAAACGGCGAGGGTAACCTACCTTGTGAATCGTTTTCATTTTTCATCCTTCATAGCTGATTGGTTTCATAAATGGTGCCCTCTCCCGGATTCGAACCGGGACACCTTGCGGCGGGAGATTTTGAGTCTCCTGCGTCTGCCAATTCCGCCAAGAGGGCTATAATTCTATTATAATTTATACCGATCCAATGTCAATACACAAACTGTAAACTTAAGAATGTCGTTTAATTATGACTACGAAAACGGGAAAAATTTAGCCCTGACATCAATATCCATTGGTGACACTTTCTGCCAACCTTGTTTTTCCAGAACATCATTTGAATCTTTTGGTTTGCGTGAAGCCGGATCCAAACTCAAGGTTATGTGATATTTTCCACCATCTGGTCGAACTGTGCTGTTGTTTATCGTCACAACCAGAACTTGGAGACCGGCTGCTTCAGCGTATCCAACGACTTGTGCAGCACTTGGTTGCTCTGGAATCTTGTTTTCTGAAACGCCGAATTGATAGGTAATATGATGAGCGATAACTTTCGGAAATTTCGGAGGGAACTTCTTCAAGATTTCAGTTCTGCTTTTTTCTGAAAGCAGAAATCCAGTGTATCCTCTTTTCATCTTTATTTCTTCATGATGCATATCTACCTCCTGGTGCCCGGGGTTTTTATTTGTGCTCACTCCGGGACTCGAACCCGGAAACTACACACTCTCAATATGCAAGGTATACCAATTCCCTTCAAGTGAGCAAATTCCATCTTTTTCCGCCATCCGGGAGTTAAATTAATTGTACAACCACCGTTTTGAAAGTCAATAAATATTATAAACGGAGGTTTATTATGGAAATTCTATCGACTATTTACGCTTTGCTAAGCAATCCAATTGCGCCATTTGTTGCTGCACCGATTCTTTTCTTACTCGGCGGGTTAATGTATCGTTGGCGCGGCATGTCTGGCGACGATGTTCCTGTCATTTTCAAATCACAGCAAGTCCGTAGAATTATGTGCACGGTATTTGTTGCATTAGGATTATTCATTGCCACACAAAGTCTTTGGGTTTTCCTAGCAATTCCATTCATGCTTTATGGAATCGTTCTTGGCCACGGATCCTACTTCTCCGGTCAACTTCACATTCCTAATAATCCGAATGCTTGGGTAAATGAAGATAACGAAGCAATCGCATTCATTACCAAACTATTCTCTGATCCGCTAGATGAGAAAACTCGAATGATTGGTATGGCATTGACTGGATTGGTCAGTACTCTGACTGTTCTTTTGATTCCAGTAATCGCTTGGTTTGCATCAGGAACCGTTGTTGCTATCGCACCCTGGTTTGCACTTGCAGGAATCTTGAAAACGGTAGTCTATTTTAAGATCTTCCCAACAGATACGGGCAAATCTGAATTGCTGTGGGGCGCTATCCTCACAGGGCTGTCACCGTTAGCTGGATTCGATTTTGGGTTCTGGACTTGGGTCCTAATCTAACGATTCGAGGAACCAAATCCTAAGATCTGAATTCCAGACGAACGGCAATTCCTGGATCGGCATTGGCCAATTATGAAATCGATGAAGCGTATAATTATAGACGTGCATTGTTGTCTTATAAGTAACAAACTGGTCGACGTCGTAACTTAGCAACTTTCTGATCTGTCTTAGTGATGTCGCCATTAGAGCATCATCTGAATGAATCGCTTGGCCTTTTCCCAACCATCTGTATCTGGACGGAAACGGGCAATCGGGCTCTTGCCATCATCTAAGAAATGTGGATCAAGATTTCTCCACGATCGAATTTCTTTGAGAGAAATGTTTTCGAAGATTAGTATCTTGTTTCCTTCGTAATTGGTGCAGTTCGGATAATTCACGAACAAAACGACGAATCGCCCCATTCCCCAATGTCGTTTGATTTCGAATCTCATTGGATCTGGATCATTCGGATGACGCGTAGTTCCAGAACAATGTTTTCGACTGACGCATGAATCTACTGGCGTTGATACTTTCTTCCGACTTACACTCTCACGTCTCGAACTGCTGATAACACGAAATCCCATTTTACAGCAACCGTGTGGGGCCGGTTTCTAGCCTTTTCCCGCAGTTTTCACAAAATTCATAATACATCCAAACTGTTTGGTCTTGGTATGTATTTCTTTTTGGATTATGCAAACCAAACAAGCACCGAATTTTCTTCCAGAGCATTTTAATTCTCCCGAATAATTTGGATCCCGATAAGATCCTTGATATCAGAAATGGCCGCCGATGAATATGTGAATCGCCATTTACCGTCGTTCATTTCTTCAATATAAATCATTTTCTTGTCGGTGTTGATTTGCACAACACGGCCCAATTCTAACTCAACACCGAGTCCATCCAAAAGCAACCTGCGTTTTGGTTTCTTGGATTCAGGTTCTTTAGTTTTTTCAGAAGCATATTCGTCCGGTACTTCTCCCCAACCAACTTCACGACTCCATTGCGTCTGCGTGTATTTCATTTTGGCTCCTTTTTAAGAGTGATTCGAAAGCACCCCGGATTCACAACCTCACACCAACGAGCTCTAGGATGATTTAAGACCCACGCTGGAAATTCTTTTTCCATGGCGCCACGACCAGTTATAATGGTGAGCGTTCTTTTTTTACGAAAGTATGCGTCGTCAACTGCATCTTTGAAATGCGCCCACGCTTCATGTATCGCAAATCCATGCAGATCAATCATTTGAGATCGAACCTAAACGTGATTTTATCACGATGTGCTCCAAGCACACGATTGAATAGATAGCTGGCGTTCGATCCTAAGCGTCCAGGATCACCAAGAAGAACATATTCTGTTCCGGATTGGGTGATTGCCGCACCCCAGCAATCAATCTCTTTTCCATCCCGGATGTATGTTTTTTGTTCGGTAATAGACTGAATGTTGGTGGACAGTCGCCCGGTCCCATCCAAAATATCAACACCAATAAAATGAGATGAATTGGTTGTGACTGAATCAACAATGTTCCATTCGCGGAGAAAGACGGATTTGGTTTTTCTTGCTGACCAAACGGAACGATCGTCAATTACGATATTTCCGTCATCGTCCTTCGAGATTAAAACATTTGGTTCCATTTATTCTCCTAAAATTCGACACAAACTATTCCGGTGTTAAACCGAATTTGGAAACCCTTGATTCGATGCTCCCAATCTTATCAAATGTAATATACCGAATGCAATAAATTGCTCGAACAGCCAATTCGTTTTCACTTGGAAGAATTTCAGCGTAAATCATATCGTGAAGCCGATTAAAATCGAAAAATTCTGTTTGTCGTTCTGCCGGTTTTACCAGAAAAACCTTAGGAACCCGAATATTCGAAAGAATTTTCCAGAGAACCGATCTCATAGCATCGTCCAAAAGGGATGATCCGGGGTTTCATCTTCATTTATATGAGGACGAACTCGTAACATTATTTTTTGAAATCTTTCTCGAAATCGATCCGGATTTGCTGGATCCAAAGCTTCACCACGAAGCATTCCCCAAACAGGAACCGAATGAACAATCAATCCGTTTTTCAAAATCACCGTCATTTCAGGTGAATTTAAAATCTGATTGCTGAGTAGCGCAGATATCTTTGTGAGAATGCTTTTCATTGGTCGGGGTACACGGATTCGAACCGCGGACTTCTGCGTCCCAAACGCAGCGCTCTGGCCAGGCTGAGCTACACCCCGTTCTTCTATTTATTTCGTCCCATTGAATTTATGGACAACGCGTCCTTCTTCAATGATTCGAACTTCACCTTCCGGCAGGCCGGGATCTGCGAAAAATTTGATTCCAAGAAAACTTCCGATCTCTCGTCTCGATTTATTGAAAAAGTCATCTACGTGAATGATAATTTGAATATTCATGTCAATTTTATAACACCCATTCTCAAAGAAGTCAACTATTCTTTTGTTCTCCTGCCCGGGCTCGAACCGAGAACTTCCGCTTTAGGAGAGCGACGTTCATCCAATTGAACTTCAGGAGATAGAATTAAAAATCGTCAATCTAAGATTTGCTTTGACGAGTTCAATTGCTAAATGATTGGAACTCGGATCAAATGCGGTCAATCTGAGAAATAGTTCATAATCAATCAAATGGATCATGTCTTCGACACAAATAGTCGATTCGTCGTTGATTCGGTGTCTAATTGATTCCTGCATGTCCTAATACTTTCAAAATTTCATCTATACCAGTTTGTATTTGTTTGTCGTCAATTGGGTCGAATTCAACTGCTTCATATGTGATCATGGGTGTAGAAATTTTATTACAGTACCAACGCAATGACCCGACCGGAGACTCAGATTGAAATTCAGCAATATCAAAACATTGACGATATCCATCTGCGAAATCATTTACGAGAAACACTGGTTGATCCAACATAAAGGCGTGTGTGCTGTGCACATCAATTACCAATCTCGACAATTGACAAAGAGTTTTGATCAGAGTAATTGATTTCGCAACCACTAGAGATTCGATTTCTCCATCATATGATCGATTCAAATCAATACCTTGGCATTCACGAGTCTTTGCTTTGAATCCCAAGGGATTGATGCAAGGAATGATGATCAGTTCGGTGGATCGCATGGGATATAACCCGTGACAAATTCGTGCACCTGTTGGTTCATCGCCATGCTGGCCCCCAATAATTGTCACGAAATTGCGTGTGTTTGGTTCCATACTGTTATTTATTGAATAACCCAACAAATCGGTTCCAGAAACTCGACTTCCTAGGCAATTCGACGTCGATTTCTTTCACAGCCCCCAGCATTTTGATTTCCCAGTCGTGTGTCCACTCTCCATTGATTTTGAATTTTGCAAACTTTCCGACCTTTGCCATTTCCTTAGGGATCCAGCGTTCGCAAATTCGTTCACCTTTCTGAAGAGTGCATTGAACAAATTGAGCCATTGCGCACCTCCCTTCTTCTAAGAGACATTTATCCTAGATAAATGATTTCGTTCAGTAGTTGGCCTGGGTACTGCCCCCAGCCGTGAACGCTAATCCGGCGCTTAAGGGTTTATAAGGCCCTCCCGCCCACTTGAGCCGCCAACCATTTTCATTAGTTGACAGGTATTCGATTGAACATGATTTTTCTCCTAGCACCCAGTGCTTTCTTCGGTTGGTGCGGTAAGCGCATCGACCAATTCCATTTGAACTTCGAGGATGTGTTTGATGTTAGTCAAGACTCCCTCTTGCCTCGACCAAGTTTTTCTCGCTTTTTTTAACATCGGGATAATGTAATCCCGTGTTTCAGCAATGTAGGAAAGCTGCTTCTGTGGAGTGAATACCCCGACCATCGATTGATGATTGTGCATTCTGTCCATTCCCTTGCATACGCTAGCGATTGGACAATTTACCATCGCTTCGTAATATTCTTCCTTCGGTTTTTTCGGACTTTTTTGATTTGCCACGAATCCGTCGCCGTATTGATTCGTCATCAATTCAACTCCTCGCATGATCAAATCAAGCTGAGCCTCGGTCGCGCCTTTCTCACGGAGATATTCTCGAACTTCACCGTGCGTGATATTGCAATCTTCTACGATATCATGCAGGAAAATAACCGAGATCGTTTCTTCCGGAAAAAGAAGCAAGTCGTTCAATGTTCGGCAAAATGTTGCCTGTGATACCTGGTGTTGAAATTCAGGCGTGATTCCATCCTTACGAAACCCGGTGTGATGTTTCAGTCCTAATTCCATTGCTGCCAGAGCGATATGATAATTCTTGCCCAAAAGCCATTGACGAATATTGTGCCGAAGTTTGTCGTAGTATTGATTTTTCATTTGATCTCCGTCGCAACTTGAATATCTTGAGGGACGCATCTATATCGATCCTGTGATTTGACAGTCATAAATTGACTAAAAAATACATTATCCCTAACAGGGTGCTTTATGATGCGCTTGCCGCCGCCTCGATAATGAGTCTTCAAGCGATCAAGGTATTCTAGAACTTGACTTTGGTTTTTAAGGATCCACTTTCGTGCTTCTTCTATAGTTCGAGCTTGTTTCCATTCTACGAAAACAGGAATCGTTCCATAATCGTATAGGTTGCCTCGACGTATATTAGCGTGAACATAAACAACCCATCCATGAATTAGAACTTGCATTGTAAAATCCTTTCTATAGAATTTATCTAGAGTCAAGCCTTTCGCTTTGGTCTTATGTAAATTTCCAAAAGAATCGACCATTTGGTATCGTTTACCATCAGTCAAAATTTCATTTGTGGGTCTCCCGTGAATCGAACACGGTCAATTTCGCCATGTCACAGCGATGCCTTCCCATTTGGCCAGAGACCCTTATACCCTCAAACTTGAAATGATCCGGTTAACCTGAATTGTGAGATGTGTCCGAACCTTTTGATTTCATCAAAGCAATTTCAAATGTCCTGTGATAGGTGCCAACTTTTCAGGAGTGTCGGGTCCAATGGCAACTGCTGTATTGGTCGGAACACCGTTGAATTCAGTTAGTCCACGATCAGTTATCAGACAAGTCAACATCCCTGCTTCTTTCGCTTTTTGGTGAAGTTCCAAAAGCTCTTCTTCTGAATCAACCGAAACACATATCTTCGTAAATGGGCCTGAAAGCCACTCACGAATTCTTTCGTCATTCCGTATTTGACCGTTGGTTGCTAAGATTGCGCCAATTGATGCATGCGCACCCTGTGCAACGAGCTTTCCTTTTCGCATATTTAGGTCTTTGCGAAGAATGATTATCTGCTTCATTTCTTTCCCGTTTTTAATTCAACGATAGATTTGATCCATTTCTTGGGGATTCTTGTAATGCCATTGCAATCAGGTTCAGCTATGGTATGAATAAGAACCAAGGAGTCAGGCTGATCATGATTTAGAATCCAACCAACTGATTGGCATTCAGCTAAATCAGGATTAATGCTTTCAATTGACTCCCAACCAAAGGATACTGTAGCATCAATCCAAGTCACAAGAACAAGTTTTCGTTTTTCCACGGTACCTCCGATTTGGCTGGGCTCCCAGGACTCGAACCTGGAACCTTCTGAGTCAGAGTCAGACGCTCTACCAATTGAGCTAGAACCCAATATTCAAAATGCCATGTGCCTTACGCAATTCTGCGCGTATTTCAAATGGCAATGTCAAAGTCTTCCAATATTTATCAGGTGTGAAATCGGAATTTATCTGATTTGCTGCTTCGATAATTGTTTGATCGATTGACCAATCTAAATCATTCGATATCAAAGTCAATAATTCGTCGTCAGTTAACTCGGCCGCGATTTTCAAATTCAAGAACTCGGGTTTTCTCGGTCTTGTGAGTCTTTCGATCATCTTCAACAAGCGCAACATCACTCTTTTCCTGACAAATATCTTTGTCTTCAAGTGCACGGAAAATCTTGCAATCTTTTTCAGTAACAGCAGACAACGCGTGATCCTTTGTGGTTTTATCGGTTGCTGCCCAGCTTATAACATCTATTCCGTTCGAAATCAACGAAAGCGTGACTGGATCGCACGCCGATAAAAAGAAAGCCGCCAGTATGATTGACGGCCATTTAGGTGTTTTCATTTTTACCCTTTCCCGGTAATGACTGCAAACAACTTTGTGGAGCGTCGGGGACTCGAACCCCGGACCTGAAGCTTGCAAAGCTACTGCTCTCCCAACTGAGCTAACGCCCCAAAGACTAGACTTTATTGAACTTGTCGAAAATTTCTTTAGCTTTTGCAACTGTCCAATTTACTGCATCAGCGACCCATTTCGGCTGGGGAAGGAAATTCCAACCAACAACCAAACCGACGCTGACCCAGAAAGCAATGTTTCCAATTTCAATCATGTCTACCTCTCCATTATTTAGTAATTAATGCTGAATGTCAAGAAAATTGTCTTTTCATTCGATCTTCTAATTTTGATGCCTCATTCGGATACAAATGAAAAACTTCACACTCATGTGGATTGACATCAGTGTCCGCGATATCAAATGCAGATTTTAACCGCATTATTTCCTGACGAGCTCTAAGAGTTTTCATTCTTTTCAGAACTGAAATTTGAAATGTTATCCATGCAACTTCATTTGACATTTGGCTCCTGAGGAGGGTCACGATCCCCCGACATCTTGATTAACAATCAAGCGCTCTACCAACTGAGCTACTCAGGAATAATACTTTTTGCGTACTCGTTCAAAATCTGTTTTACGTGTCCAAGTCCTTTATTGGCAGATCCGAACATTTTTGAAGTGTGTGCTGCTTGGAGAATTCGATTAACATCTTTGAAAAAGATCAGCCCTCCTTCTGAAGCGTCAACCATTTCTTCAATAATCTTTCGGGCGTTCTTTCCCCAGTTCTTTTCCTTTCCTTCAATTTCTCCGATAGTTTCTACGATCGATATTGCGGCCACAATCGGTATTGAAGCATTTGCGATTGGAGATTTAGGATCCATTTAAAAATACTCTGGACAAATTCAATGGTCGACTCATGATTCATTCTAAAACTTTCAAAAGGAAATTGGAGCAGGTGGCCGGTAACGCTCCGGTCTACTTCTGGTTGGAAGCCAGAAATGTATCTATAAACACCTCACCTGCAATGTGGTTCTACCACTGAGCTATGGACGCATATACTATTATAAGTCGAATGAGTTCGACGTCAATAATCATCTTTGTTCAAATCGTTTTGCCTGAAATGTTTTCCTCGTCGTTTCAAGAAACGGTTGAATCTTTCTTCCTCTTCCTTGGTGTAAAATGAAAGAAACGGAGAGTAAATGTCGAGAGTATCGACTCGTTCTTCTGAATTTTCATCAGCTAGATAATCAAGCATCAACTCTCGAACCTGTTCAGGATAGGTATCTTTGAATGATACCGCTCTTTCAGGAAACGGTAAAAGAGTTTCTAGCAGTGACTTCAATTCTTTCTTTGATGCGACTTCATGAATTTTCATACCAATATTTAGTCATGGAGCCGGAGACAGGATTCGAACCTGCGTGGGACAATGTCCGGAGCCTTACGAAGACCCTGCCGTCGGCCGCTTGGCTACTCCGGCATCAAAGGACTATTCCCCGAGGGCAGTTCTATACATTGACCTGCCCGGGGCATACCGATTTACTCTATCAACTGAATCGATTTAAGTCGATTCAGTACTTGGTCTGTTGTGAACTCAGTATAGAGGCCATCTAGGTTCGGCGGTTCACGATCTTGTGTAAACGTCCATGTAGCATCAATCCCGGGCTTGTCAGCGTACTGCAGGAGACACAAAACCGTGTCTGTCTTGTCAATACGAATAGTATGGAAATCATTCGCGTCGTGCGACATTGCCTGGCCACGAGCAGCAGTATTTTCATGAATCATTTCCAACTGTGCTTCAGAATGCCAAGTGAATCCATTGCCTCCCAAGAGCGGGGTTCGGTATTCAAACTGCTGGAAGACCCGGCCTTCCGGGCTTTCTTTGAACGTGAAATCTGTGAACTGTCCAGCCAGGACATGAGTGTCAAAATCATATCGGTGATCGTGCGGATTCACGACTTCGGACATATTGCTAATGTCTCCGTCGAAAAAGTAGAGTTTGACGGTAAGGTCAGTCGATCTATGCAAACAGATGTAATCAAATCCTTTGATGTGATAGTCTTTTATAGACCATTTCACCAAATTTTCGACCTCGGCGTTGCTAGCCAAGCGGCTCAGAAGTTGCTGAATCATTTGCATTCTCCTATTCTCCATATTGTAACACCAAGTTGGTGTTTGTCAAGAACAGAAGTAACTATGAATTCAGCTTTGCTGCTTGAATCGACAATTCTTCGGTGAGTATCCCTGACGGGATTTGAACCCGTGTTTTCACCTTGAGAGGGTGGCGTCCTAGGCCTGACTAGACGACAGGGATATCATATTTAAACCCATGGGTGGTTGCGGGTTTCTCCTCTAGGAGTCATCAACCAATCGTACTCAAAGTCACGGTTCACCGTGTTTCCAATCCGAGCATATTTCTTGGTTGAAAAGCTCACCTTCATGAACGTTCGAGGTTTGGTGATCTTCGCGATGCCGCTTCTGTGCACCACAAACGGATCCAATCGAAGCAGCGTGAAATTGGGATACTGAATGATTTCGGATTGATCAGCAATCTCATCAAATGTCCGAAGACTCCCGGCACACGAGCAATCGCGCAGCTTGAATTTCGCGTTGAAAAATTCAGTAGGCGTGTTGCTATGCACCACGTAGGTATGCGAGACCGGCCCAACTTCCTCAGATACCAGTACCGAGGTCTTTTCAGTCACATCGAGCTGAATACCTTTTTGCTCGATGAATGCGTCACTATGTGCGCCTGCACGCCGGCCAGTGTTCCCGGCCTGAACTATTTTCTGATCAATTGTCACGTAAACGAAATGATCACGTTCGAAGTCACCAAATCGTCTCTCTGATTCCACAGCAAGATCAATCACTTCTTTGAACTGCGAAAGAGACGCCGGAACTTTCCATCCTTGGTCGGGCATAAAAATTGGCATATCCAAAACCCGCGTTGGGTTGGATGGATTGAATTTAGCGAAAGACTCGTTTACTTGACCAATCACTTCTGGAAGATTGATTTGGTCAAACTCTTCGATATTCCAATTCTTGCGAATCATCATGATCTTCTTCCTCTTGATGTGATAACAGTAACACCAAGTTGAAAAAAATCAAGGCCTTTTTTCAATCTCAACAAGAATTTCAGAATGATAATTCTGTACCCAGGACGGGATTCGAACCCGCATCTTTGCCGTCTGAAGGCAATATCAGTGCCAATTTGACCACCCGGGCAAAAACGGGAGCGAACCCCGTTCAACAGGTTGCCGCGCCGCCTGTTTTTTGAAAACCTGACCTAGCTATTTACGATTCAATCTGGTTTCTTACGCTTGATTTTTCGAAATGTCATACTTATGCGAGGTCCGCAAGGTGCAGAATGTTTCGGGATTCTATGCTGCCATACTTCTTGCATCCCGGCATGCATCAGAACAACCGATCGATGCTCCATCAATATGCCCTTTGACGCGGGACCTTTTTCACCAGGACGACGGAACCAAATCTCTCTCGCAGCACCAAACGATATTGATGCAATTGGGTGTGATGAATCCATTTCCGGACTGTCATCCGCATGCCAACCAAGATGATCACGTTCATTCAAATATCCGTTACAAAAGCAGCAATTGAATCGTGTACCGAATTTCTTATTTAGCATATCCCGATGTTCTTCGACGATAGGAACCCATTCATCGGAAAGATACGTTCGAATTCCATTGCCGCTTCCATATGTATACGGCATGAGAAAATCATTCATCCAACATTCAGTCCTAGGAACTGAATCTTGCCGGTTGAACGGAAGCAATTCCCAGAGTTCACTTACCTTGATTTCGGCTGCGAATTCAGGCACATATTCTACCGGTACACCAATTAAATCCATAGCAACACACAAACAGAAACCGCGATGATAAACCAACTACACAAAGCAGCACGAAAAATTGCCGCTGAATCTGTTCTGGAAACCTGCGGCAAAAAAAGTGCAGGAAGGATAAAGAGTTGAATAAGCAACCCAAGAATCGAATCGAAAAAGTCAAAAAGTTTATTCATTTCATCTCCCTTTTGAGTGCCGGGCGGGATTCGAACCCACGTAACCCGAAGGAACGGTTTTGCAGACCGCCACATAGCCTCTCTGTCACCGGCACATGAATTAATACTAATTTAAAACAAAGTCAAGATTTATTTGACAGAAGGGAACTCTCACATGAACATTTTATAAATCCAACCCGCAAACAAGCAAACAAACGGAAACACCGTTACCATTATGGTTTCCTTGATAGCTTGTTTTTCAGTTACTTCTTTGTTCTACTTTTATGGAATGGGTTAGAAAAAATACCAAGAGTCCAATTCCCATAGCATGTGGCAAACCCAACAAATTAACACCGAAAATAGGAACCATAAACCAGGCCCAAAGCTGCATAAGAACCCAAGCGTGCAAAACAAGTCCTACGGTGAGTACCCACAAAGCACAGAAAAATATAACCATCTTAAAATCCTTTCGGTTTTAGCGGAGCGGAGAGACAGGGATTCGAACCCTGGGGGCACCTTGCGGCGCCCAACGAGTTAGCAACCCGCCGCCTTAAACCACTCAGCCATCTCTCCATATTCTTAGTTATCCAAATTGATTTCAGTCAATCCACGATTTCTATCGATGAATTTATATTCTACCTTCAACGGTTCGAATTCTTCCAACCTAGCAATCACCGCGTGCGGCGTGAAATCGGCACATGAATATACATCCATTTGGATGATGCCGGGGTAGTCTTCATCCCACACATGAACAGCCAAATGCGAGGTCTCGATAATTGCAAGCGCAGTTAGTCCTCGGTTTCCCACAGTATCACAATAAAAAGCGATTGGATTCTCCGGGATGTCTTTCACCAAATTCATTCGAATTGCTTTTACGGTTGCTCGCAACCATTCTTTCAGATATTCAGTATCTCTCGGCGGCGAAATCAATTCGCCGCGGATAATCAAATGCTTGTGATCAAGGATCATGTCTATTCATTCCTTATGGTGAACAACGATGGTTAACCATCGTTATCGAAAATCGCCTTGGAATCGAAGATGCTTCGCTTATTCTTGCAATCGCATAATAAACTCAGGATGCTTCGATTCCAAGAACATTCTTACCTAGAAGGTCTTTTTCTTCTTCGGTAATTTCGGCTTCAGCATCCGCAGCTTTAAGACGGTGTCCCAGAGAGGATTCGAACCTCCATACTCCGGATTACGCTGTTTACGACCGCTTAGAAGGCGGGGGCGATACTGGGACAATTTCGTTCTACGGTACCAACCGCAAGGTCATCTGATTCACACATTTCCTGATCATCAAGTTTCTTAATTCAGCGGAGAGTGAGGGATTCGAACCCCTGGTGCACATCGGCACACTCGCTTTCGAAACGAGCACAATAAGCCAACTCTGTCAACTCTCCTCTTTCGGTGTTCTCGACGCCATTGGTTTCCATACTCAATCAAGTTTAACTGAAAAATTCCAACGTGTCAATTACTCTGGATTATATCTTTTAGGATTTGTATCAGCTGCAAGCCCGGTTTTGACAAACTGTGCGTATCCTGTGAAGTCAATTATTTGACCACGATACTCATTCCATTGGTGAGGAACCTTTCGAAGTTCGTTTTCCAAATGGTGCTTCTTCATAAATTGCTCTGGAGTCAAACCGGATTGATGTAACGCCAATTCTTCTTTCGGTGTGAAATTGTCGAAATCAGGCTTATCGGTTTCGAAATATCCTTGAACGCGTTCTACCATTCCGTATCCATTCTCTGATGCAAAGTTTTCAAATTCCAATGCGGTAAAACCACATTGGTCGCGAACACAGCCGGCTTCGATGGCCTCGGGGTGTGCACGTTTAAACGCGTCGATAATTGATTGGATGTTATTCTCAAGAAGGATCTCTGAAATTTTCATTATACTCTTTGATATTCGTTCAATGAGAAGCGAAGCTGGATTGAAACTGAGTTTGCGGAGGAATCGGCCACAAAATAAAGCACATCAGTCGGAGAAAGATTGAATCCAATTGGTTCAGTAATTTGAATTGATAATTGAATTGTGGTATCCATCGTCACACGAAACACTTCATATCGCGTGTCAACATTTCGGTTATAAACATAACCTTTAACAGTTACCGTCGGTGTTTTCGAGGCTGAAATCAAATTGATGAAAACAAACTTTGCTACTGCGTCGTGGTTTGATCCAGTAAAGAAAATTGCTTGCTGTGTAACTGATCCACCGGCGGGAATAAATGCCTGGGTTGTTCCTGCAGAAGTTGCAGTCAACGTAATATCATCGTTTGTTTTCATAATTATATTTAGTCTTCAGGAAAACTCCCAAGAAGAGCTGTTACCTCAGGGTCGCCAGTGGTTCACTCAGGAACATCATATGGCTCTCACAGAAAGCAGGCAAATTTAGGGATCCTGAGAATTTCGAAATCTCGACCTGCGGTTTAAGAGACCGCCGCTCTGCCTCTGAGCTAAGGATCCAATGCAGATGTCGTTTGGCGTCTGCAAAACCAAAAATTTATGAGGTTATTTAACGGATCGACCTTTATTCCATCCTTCTGGAATTTGATCGTTTTTCCTAATTTTCTTGTTTTCTTTACCATCAGTAATCCACATCGTTCCGAATTGTGAATTGCGGTTACCGGAATGTTTTCCTTTTTGTGCCATACTCATTTTCTGTTTGGTTTCTGTCGTATGTGTTCTGCCAGCAAAAGTAGCATGGTTATATCCAATTTCCTTCAGACGGGAACGAATTTTCAATTTAGTTTCTTCTGTTATCACCTGTGTCGACCTTGCTTGGCGAATTCTGTTTTTCACTTCTTCAGTATGCAAGGCCGACCGTCTTCCTCCCAAAGCGCGGTTATACGTGTCATTCCTTTGAATAAAATCCATATCAACACGGCAAGCTTCTCGAGTAAACATTTCATCTTCAGAATCAAACATTTCAAGAATTTCTTTTTTGAAAGAATTTCCTCCAAATTCTTTGATTGCTTCTTTAATTTCAATTCCAGAACCCATGTATCCGTCATTCAAGTCGTTCGTACGATGAACTCCGATATAAATTTTTCCATTCACGAGATTGGTAATTTGGTACATATAGAAATATTTCATCTTCTATTTATGTTCAAATCCTAGAATTTGAACTTTTGGAGAATGCGGGTATCCAGGCCAACGGCCTCTCCGGTCACGTATCCATATGGATGGAGGATCGGTGGGGAATCGAACCCCATGGCGGTGGGTTAAAAGTCCACTGGCGACCCAGTCTGCCGTTAGCCTCCCGATCCAGAGTTGCTATTCTTCTCAACGGCTGCTTAGGGACTATACCATCGCCTAGCGCGGACCTATTCCATGAGGATCCGGTCCGGAAGTATTGAACGGCAATTCATTCAAGACCCCGGACTCGCCAAGTTCGAGGTCAGACAGGTTTGAGTTTCATCCTCATGTCTCCTAGTTCAAAATTAATCTTGATAGCCTTCGACCGTAAAGTGTTCAGGGCTACCCTCATTGAAGCGTCTGCATTTCTTAGCAAAATTCAAAGTTTCGTTTTCACCATACCATCTATCAGCCGGAAGGCCGGGGTTTAAGTCTAGACTGCACGATACCGTGGTTCCTTCCACCGTGTAATCACTGTATCCGTAATCACGAAGAACAGCTCGACTGCAATTATCACATCGTCTCATTTAATCACCGTATTTTTCTTTCAGTCGTTCATACTCTATTCGCTCATAGAGTTCTTTTTGCTTTTTCTCTTTTTTTTGCCTCTGCTCTTTCGGTAGCAACAGCTAGCCCGTTTTTTCTCAATTCGATCGGCAAGTTCTTCGTCGGTTTCCATACGTTCATAAACCGCAACCAATACATCTCGGTCTCGTTCTCCATAACAACCATAATTGGTTTCTGTTTCAAAACGAACCCAGTCGAAATTAGGAAACAATAATGAATTGGCTTTGCATGCCTCAGCAGTAGCGTGCCATTGTAGGAATGCCACGACATCATCGAGTTTCCCACAGAGATCATATAATGAAATCTCTAATCGGGACAGTTCGATTATTTTCTTCGTTGGATTTCGCATCGTTAAACCTTTCTAAAACTCACACTTTCTGAATAATACCCGTTGCTCGTTCCATACCAACGAATAGTGACAGAACCTTTTATAGTTGAAATTAGATAGAAAGTCCAAGATTCAGATTCAACTGTTAAATCCGAAGAAGGTGTTGCCCCCGAAACCTCTTGTGCCGAGAGGATTTCTGATCCCACAAGGTCATCCAAGTCGCCGCAGATATCTTCAATGAATACATCCTCACAGCAATCCTGTTCATGAAACATAATATAACCTTCATCATCGTCTACATGAAAATAGATTTCGTTTGTTGTCTGAGTTATTTTGCTGATAATTTTACCAACCAGCACACTCACATCAAGATAAGTCATATCGTCTCCTAAAATTTTTGGTGGGCACGGCAGGACTCGAACCTGCGACCTAACGGTTATCAACCGTTTGCTCTACCAACTGAGCTACGCGCCCGAACAGGAAACCGCCGTTTCCTGGCCTTGAGTCTCCTAATTGGAATACTTGGAAAACCCGAACCATTCTCCGCCGTCACGCGACGGCTGAGCTAAGAGCCGACTGCCGGACCTGCCCCGGCACCCAAGGAGTACAAAACCCTGATTCTTCTGGTTAAACTAAGTCGGCAATGCTTCAAAATTAAAACGTCGTTTGGTGGAATGTATCGGTAACGCTCCGATCAGCCAAGAATCTTGCAAGGATTCTGCGTGTTCCTATGCACACATCCCATTAGAATAAGCTTTGAAATCGCAGTCGATCAAACAAACCTATTGAAATTCCTTTTATAGTAGCTTGAATAGGTTTCCAATTGATTTTTTCTGCAACGCAATCTAATACAAATATTTCGTTGAATTCTTTTATGTTAAGTCGGACTGATTTCATGGTGCTGCCTGGCGGGATCGAACCGCCGACCTCGTCCTTACCAAGAACGCGCTCTCCCGACTGAGCTAAGGCAGCTTAATCCCAATTTCCAGATGAAACCGAGATATCGAAGATTTTTGGAGCGGGCGATGGGATTCGAACCCACGACTTCAACCTTGGCAAGGTTGCGCTCTACCCCTGAGCTACGCCCGCAAATTAATAATTTGCGGGAAATCAAACTGCATCCAATCTTCACCGAATGTGCGTTTTAATCCTTCTTGTGTTGTGAGTCGCCAACTCTGGTTGTCCCACGTCCTGCTTTCTCAACATCCCAATCTGGATGGAATTTGTCCACCCATCCACAAAAGATCAGATAAACACGGTCTCTTGTGAACATACTCGATATAACTTCAGAACCCGAATAAACATCAAACATTAGAAATCAAATCCTTTAGAACCCGGAAGATATCAATCATCCAATTATTTCAACAAATTCTTAGGAAGTCATAAACTTCTTCTTCAGTTTCAAAGATATAGGTGCCATTGTAACACATTACTCGATAGTACCCACCAAACGATTGGATGGTTCCAAAACCCGGAAATCGTCCATTACCAAGAGTTCTAGCATTCCATCGCGTTTTCTTATGAAACGGAACGTTATATTCGTGCTCTATATGAAGGATTTCGCTGCACTTAGCGTAGAAATCCTGATCCCGTCGAATACGGGCTTCTCTTTCTCTGTTCTGCATTAGTTGAAGTTAATAATAAGTGATTCAAAGGGGGATGTCAAGGATAAAACTCCCTTCGAATTTAAAATCATAACTAGGTATATTTCATCTACCAAAATTGAAACAGATTGTGAATTTTCTCCAATCACATCATAAACTCTGAAATTCTTCGGTGCCTTCGCGGCTTCGCTATAGAAGTTAGGAGGACGTTGAACAATTCCTTTTGGTTTTAGCACCCGAACAGAAATTTCACTTCTGGCGTCAGATGCTTCACTGATAGTTGACACTGACGCTATAAGTGCCAGTGTAAGTACCAGGCGCTTGAGTAGCATTGACATTCAAGGTCGCTCCTACGTTCACTGTTGCGGTCCCGGAAGACAACGCCGGGGACGCCCCTGCATCGTGCACAAACGAATCAACTGTCTTCGTTTCAGGTCCAGTCAATATTACCGAGGAAGGTAAAGAAACTGAAAAAGCTGCATTGCCGGCACCGGTTATGGCAAAAATTGCTTGAGTCGGCAGGCCGCCTAGCAAGTCAACATTTGAATTTGACCGAACTCCTCCAGTTGAAATTGCTACTGTACCGGCTGTTCCAGTCGGAGAAATATTACCGAAATTCAATGCTTGTGTTTCAGCTATCGCAATCGGACTCAAAACCTCAACGGATGCCGTTCCAATTGTATCAGCCGCTGAAGCGACCCCAATGAAAAGTAAAGAAAGCATAAGACCAATTATAATTTTTTGCATGTTATCCTGTAAGGTTATCGTAAGGTGTTGTTTTCCAAAGATATTTATCCAATCTTTAAATTACAGTTCCCTGCATTCGCTGTCAATAATAGTGCCCAGAGCGAGACTCGAACTCGCATCTTCGCCGTCTTAGGGCGACATCAGTACCAATTTGACCACCCGGGCAATTTCAATTTGGTGCCCTATGAGAGACTTGAACTCCCACGCTTTGCAGCACAAGTACCTAAAACTTGCGTGTCTTCCAATTTCACCAATAGGGCATAGTGGCTCAGGTCAGAATTGAACTGACGAATTACACCTTATGAGGATGCCGCGTGATGCCATCCCGCCTCAGAGCCAAAAACCAACCGAAAAACTCAATTTCTAGGCTGGGTTTGGTGCACCCAGATGGATTCGAACCACCGACGCGAAGATCTTCAATCTTCCGCTCTACCGGGCTGAGCTATGGGTGCTTTAAGGGACTTAGGTTGGACTCGAACCAACGCCATTCTGCGATGACCTTATCTTGCTGCGCATCACAAGAGTTTATCACCGACTTACATTTTGACACAGCGATCCGCGCTGCCGCTCTACCACTGAGCTACTAAATCCATTTGGTGCCGCAGACGCCTGAGAAACGCCATCTCCTCAACTTCAAGAGGTATTTTTACTCACTTAAACTACTTTGGCATTTTACTATATGGTAAAATCATAAAGGCATTCATAAACTTGCACTCAGTAGTGTATTCTACGAATTCTTCGCTTCCTCAATGGTTTTGAGATGTTTTCTTATCCACCTCATAAAGAAGATAGCTTTATCTTCGGCTTTAAATGTCGCATTTCCTATGTCACTTATCGGAACTGGAAATTCAAAGTCATCGGTTGAATACCAAAGTTCTCCGTCTCGATAGAATTGAAATTGAACTTTCTTGTCCTTGACCATCTGTGTGATCATTTTCTTCTCCTTGGGTTGGCGCTCTGTACGGGATTCGAACCCGTGATCTCCCACGTGACAGGCGGGTGTCCACTCCAGACTGGACCGACAAAGCTTTGATTAAAAATGGTTCCGCTCCTCTAAGAGTACGGTTTCCGTTAGCCCTCAAATTGTAGTCCCGGAGGGAGTCGAACCCCCAACCGTCGCATTCGTAGTGCGGTGCTCTATCCAATTGAGCTACGGAACCATAAAGTGCCCAGGGCGGGATTCGAACCCGCATCTCTCGAGTTTGAATCGAGCATCAGTACCAATTTGACCACCCGGGCAATATTTTAGACATCACTTTGATCAGCATCAAAAAGCGGATAAACCACCAAATGCATCTCCATATATTGCTTTTGCAAAATATAAAGGATATCAGGATCAAAGTTTTCTTTTTCAGAACAATACTGAATAAGAAAGTCGAACATGTTCTCTAGAATTTTTTTTGATATATTCATTTGGTAGTCCCGGACGGAATCGCACCGCCGTCTTCGGTATGTGACACCGACGCTAATCTCCTCAGCTACGGGACTATTTGGGGTGAGTGACGGGTAACGCTCCCGCTAATCAATGGAGTCACAGTCCACGGCCTCACTTTTTGGCTTCACCCACCATCATCTTCAAATTGTCTTTGCGGGGTGAACATTGAAGTCAGCCACACAATGTGTCTCCGACACATCTTTTGGCACCCATCTCCCGGTAACAATCCGGGGCTTTATTCCAGGAGCGACCCGGAATGTTTAAGCTACCGCAAACTCTTTATTCCCAGAAAGCTTCCCAATTCCCGGCATATTTCTCTTTCAATTTTTCTTTGTACGCGTCAGTTTTGATCTTGATCATCCATGAACGATGACCTAAACCTCCCTTAACCACCACACCTTCATCAAACGGACCAGTTCGGACATATTCGATATATTTTTCGGTTAGAACGCCTCGATAAACCTCTTCAGCCACGAACGGCAAATTTCCGAATTGATACAGGAAAACTTTGGGATCAAGTATACCCCGTCGATTAATGTGGACATCGAACAACCGAAGTTCTTTCTCTTCGTTCGGATTATGCAATCCGGCAAAACTCGACGGACCAAAGTATTCACAGAATACAGTTGCTTTGTCTAGCTTCGGATAATTCTCACGAATGATTTCTTCAATTTGCGACGCATACTTGTCCTGAAACAAAGTCACAGCATCACCGAATTGTTCATGCTGACCGTCAATCATATGATTGCGAGAGCCGAATTTACAGAAACCCTTCTTCGGATTCCATTCGGCTCTAATGTTGCTGCCGTCGTATTTCAAGAATGCGATGCATTCTTCGCCTAGAGGCGCATATTTCGGTCCCGGTATACTATGGTAGGTCTTCATAATCCTGGTTCTTTCGTCTCTCTACTTTGGTCATCTGTCGTTTCCAAAGGCGGCGTTCTTCGCGTTTTTGTTTTCCCGGTCTGGCATCCGTTTTGACTTCGTCAAACTTATCTTTCAAGAAACGTTCTCGTTTAGTTCGTTTCATGTCTTCCTTCCATTTTATGGGAGAAATAATTCTGTTATTGATATTCTAACATATCTTATATAGAAAATCAATAGGTATTTGGTGCTCGGAGTGAGATTCGATAATTATCTAAGTCGGAGTGACTGGATTCGAACCAGCGACCTTCCGCTTCCTAAGCGGTAACTCTTCCAGGCTGAGCTACACTCCGTTCAGTCAGAGTACCCAGGTTCGAACTGGGACCGGAAGCGTCCGAGGCCCCCATGCTACCAATTGACAACATACTCTGAAAGTACTCGGCGTGAGATTCGAACTCACATATCGGTGCGTGTAAAGCACGTGCTTCCCTGTCAGGCCACCCGAGCAAGTCTGCCGGAGCTGAGATTTGCACTCAGTTCAATCTAATTGAGCTCATCTTAGATCTACTTCACACCTTCCGCTAAGCATCGGGTGCCTTCCAGCTTATGCGGAGACGACGGGACTCGAACCCGCTGATGTCGGATCGACAATCCGGTGCGTTATCCTATTCGCCACGCCTCCAAACACATTAGATTTTCTTTATCGAACCATCCAATCAACTTGGATTGGATCAATTCTGGTTTTTCTTTGAATTTTTATCAACAACATCTGTCCGATTTTGCTTCATCTTCCTCAACCGAGGAAAAGAATAGCACCGAAGAAAATACTGAGTTGTTGGCTCCAGTGGCAGGCATCGAACCTGCAAGTTCCTTTCGGAACGTCTGATTAACAGTCAGATGGGGTTACCAATTTTCCTACACTGGAATCGTAATTATGAAGTTCTAAGATTTCTTGATCCAAAACTTCGTATCTCCAAACATCCGAAGAAACAGGCTGCATTGCTTTTTCGATTAACGGTCGATTGCAAAATTGCTGTGAGCAGCCTAAAAGTGAACTACCGACTACCCTGAAAGGGTAGCAGCTTCCTGTCCAAATGACAGTCTTTTTTCCTGCTTCTTCGATACATAACTAGAGAAGTCATATGCCATCTCCCCGTTAGTGATATCTCCACAGGCGTTCGGTGATTGCTCACCTGGTTCGGTATGTCCCATACCTACCAATTTATCTAGACCCCAACGTTT
>Ga0100403_1000646_pt1 | contig 34597 bp, 57 predicted proteins | sample CryGeymet201501t_FD_83663 | JGI IMG/M metagenome (GOLD analysis project Ga0100403, IMG submission 83663) | Groundwater microbial communities from Crystal Geyser aquifers in Utah, USA - Crystal Geyser metaG 2015-01t | ecosystem: Environmental > Aquatic > Deep subsurface > Groundwater | place... | reverse complement strand
TATCTTTGGCTGCGAACCCCTCCGCAATTTTGCCGCAATCGTCCGGGCTGGCGTCGTCAACAACGATGCATTCCCAGTCGGGGTCCGTCTGTACTGCGACGGAAGTCAGCGTATCGGGAAGGTACTTCGCGAGGTTATACGCAGGGACCACGATAGTCGTGCGCGGGTTGCTGTCATGCTTCTCGTAGCGCTCCACTACCTCTTTGTAGATGTCGTGATACATCGTAGCGGCCCGTGTCCACGGATACTCTCGTGCCTTTTTGCGCGCCGCCGCTCCTGCCGTAACCCGGTTGCCCAGCGCCCAGCGAATAGCCTCGGCCAGGGCGTCTATGTTTCCCGGCTCAACAAGCATCCCGTCGACGCCGTTCTCGACGATCTCAGCCTGCCCGCCGTAGTCATAGCCCACAATCGGGACGCCGCACGCCATCGCCTCGAGCGTCCCAATACCGAACGTCTCGCGTGCTGTGCAGAGGTACACCCCGGCGTTGCGAACAAGCGCCTTCGCTGCCTCAAACGGAACGCGCCCGGTCAAGGTAACGTTCGGTGCGGCGTTGCCGAACGTGGAGACGAAGGGTATGTCCGGGCACGCGCGCGCGACGTCGTTCAGCGGTGCAATGTCACAAACAGGGTCGACACGAGTCTTGTTCCAGAGGACGTAGCCCCGGTTACTGCTCGGTACACTCCAGTCGGTCAATGATATGCCGTGAGGTACCGTACGCACGTCACGGCAGGTGTGACGTCGCAGGACGACGGATACCCACTCGGCGGGAGCCGTGACTACATCTGCAGCCATGACCAGTTTGAGCACATCCTCGTTCGCCCGGTAAGCCCAGTTCTCCCACTCGTACTCGGACCAGTACAAACCGTGGCAGTGGGCAACGAGCGGCTTATCGGGGAACTTGCGGAGGTACTGATCGGGAGCCGTGATATGACATGCAATCAGGTCCGCGTCGCCGACGTCGTTGGTGAACTCAACTCGAAGCCGTGGCATCGCTTTGAGCTGCGCTTCGACTACCCGGCGCACGCCACCATCGCCGTCGTCCGTACCGGAGAATTCTGGCCAGAGTGCAACCTTCATGCTTTCCTCAACACGCAGCCAAGCCCGCGTTGCTCCACCATCACAAACGAACCGGCGAGGACAGCTTCATTTACAGCTTGCCGAACACCGGGATAGTCACCTTCGTAGTCGTGGCACCAGACGTATCCACTAGGCTTCACACGGTTGTGCCATTCAGCGAGCTCCATCGCCGTATGCCTGTACTCGTGTGACGTATCGATCAGGACGAGGTCGGCATATTTCTGCTGCCACATCGACGCTGCCTCAACGGAGTCCATGACATACCCAACCCAATCGGCCAGCGGGAAGGCGTTGTGAATGAACAACCGTGCCCAGCCAACGTTCACTTCGTAGACGTCATACGTTGTCACTTGTGCGTCCGGGCGCTCGGCAAAAACAGCAGCGGCAGTCGTACCGGAACCAGCACCGAGGTCAACGACAACGAGTGGCTTCGCGCGCGGGAAGCGGGCAACGGTGCGACGAATAAGGTCAACGTCGTCCTGCGTCAACAACATCCGCGTACTGGCAAGGTTATGCGCAGCGCAAGTCACGCGTATCTTCCCCAGTTTGGCTGCTTCCATTCTCGAGCGAGCAAGTCGCGAGCAGTAAAAATTAGCCCTTGCCAGGCACCTCGACTGGCTGTATCTGTTTCGGCATGGCGACGATAGTTGTACAGTGGCTTCCCTCCCACCGGATAAATCTCTCCGGCTTCCGGATGTGCCATCAGTAACGTAACGAACATCGTATCGCAGGCACCGACGGCGGTTTCCGGTGCGAACCCACCCGTGTTACGCCAGAGAGTCTTACTGACAACAGCGGCGTTGCAGGCTAGCGACTGCTCCTCGCTCGTGTCCATGTAGCGCAACGGCAAATATAGCATTCCACGTTTGCACGCCCCTTCACCGACACGCTCGATCGCTCCCACAACACGCTCAATACAGTCCGGTTCCAGCGTGTCGTCCGCTCCCATCATCAGAACGAACTCGCTAGGCGCGAGCGCGACGCCAGCGTTGAACGCAGCCGGAACACCCAGACGCCACGGAGCGTGCCATACGCGAGCGCCGCCGTAGCCCTGCGGTAGACCGTGCATGTCGTCGACTATGACAAGAAATGGCTGAACGGTCTGCCGATAGACACTTTCCAGCGCCTCATCCAGATAGGCAGCGTGGCGTTTTTCAGGTCCAACAGGGATCGCTACGGTCACGTTGATACCAACCAAGCATTGCCTCCTCAAACGGTCTCAGCACGACATTCGGTTTCATAGAACGGTCGTTCCAACCAGTCTGATCGCCACCCACCGATACTACCTTGACCGGCGGACGGGTATCCGCCATCCGGTTGAGTATAGAAACGACGGCGAACTTGGAGATAGGTTCCTTGGTCGCGAGATGTACAATGCCCCGCTTGTTCGACAACGCGACATCGACAACACTCGCAGCCACATCCCATACCGTAGACCCAGACCATAGCCAGTCCGTGTATCCATACAGTGGCCCGGTTGCAGCGAACACCTCTTGCCATAGACCGTGCTCCGGTCCGACGAACGACGTACGAATGATGAGATCTCCAACCTCGCCAATCGCCTTTGTGCGCCCGTAGAGGTCAACGGCATCGGGAGTTTTGAGCCGTCCTTTGACGCCCGACTTGTTTCCGTTGAATACGCAGTCGGTGGACACCTGCACCATCCGCAGATTCTTAGCTCTGCATACTGCCCCGATAACGTGCGGACCGAGGGCATTCGTCGCAATCTCGTCTATCGCGGGACTGCCACGTAGGGGAATGAGCCCGGCGCAGTTGATCACGACGTCTTTCGGTTGCGCTTGGGCCAACGCATCAACAACGTGCGTACCGTTTGCGATATCGCGGCTGTGACCGAACCCCACGACGGGGATACCACGTGCCTCCACCTGCGCGCACACCCGCTTCCCCAACATACCAGTGACTCCGAATACCCAAGCAGCCCTCATTGTTGATCCGTTCTTGCTTGGACTGTGCCGACGTGCGCAAACGGCCCACGATTCATGGGCCATGCTACGCGCTCGCGCGCTTCGCGTTTGTGCGCGACGAGGAACTCGGTCGTGCCCGCCGATACCCCCTCCGGCCACGGACCTACCCGGCGCTCCCACGCCACCGTCTCGAGACGCGGATGCCCGGCGAAGACGTGTGGTTCGGGGCTGTCGGGATCGAACATGAGGTACATATTGCCTGCGAACGGGACGAGCAACCCGCGTAGCTCTTGCGTCATACCGATGTATCCGAGACGAATGCAACCTGGACCGTTCGGCGCGGACATCGCAGCAAGGTATGGATCAATATTTAGCGGAGCTTCGAGAACCCAGTCATCCTCGAGCGGGAGTACATAGTCGACGTGCCTGTGAACGGTTTGAGTTGCGAGATTGTATGACCTGCCGTAGCCCCCACGTTGCGCGTTAGTGACCGAGATTCCACGGACGTGTGCATATCCTCCAGCAAGGTGTATCAACGCCTGACGGTGCTCTTCTGGCGAGCCGTCGTCAGCGATGTGAACCGAAATATCGCAGGATGTGACAACGTTGTCGAGCGCCGAGCGCAACGTCCGGTGAGCATACTCAGCACGAGGGCCGTGCGTGTCATCCGTATAAGTCAACAGGACGATGGCCAGACGGCTCATACGGAGTCAGCATCGCGAACAAGCGCCGCGAACTCGTCTGGCTCGAGGTTGCGTACCGGGAGCGAGGACTCGTACGGCATCACGCCGGAACTCCCCTCGCCCGCCAGTCCCATAGCTGGTGGAATCAGGACGTATGGCCCATCCTCCATGGCGTAGGGCGCTTCGTAGGCGTCCACCAAAACCTCGTGCAGCTTCTCGCCGGGTCGTGTGCCAATGATTCGATACTTGACCGGCCCGGTGCGCCCCTCGAGCTGCCAGACGGCTTGGGCGACGTTGACGATGCTCATCCCTGCACACCGGGCAACGTAGGTGTAACCTCGGCGTGAGGTATCGGTAGCCGCCTTGTCAATCAAGGCAACAGCGTCGTCGATGCTGATCCAGAACCGAGTCATTGCCCGACTCGTGATAGTGACCTCGCCATCACGCCGAATCTGTTCACGGAACAGGGGAACCACGGACCCGGTAGACGAGACGACGTTCCCATAACGGACGCAGGTGAAGCGCGTGTCTGACAGCCGCCCCGCCTCTTGGAACAGGCGCTCCATCAGCATCTTAGTCGCACCATATGAGTTTCTGGGCGAACACGTCTTGTCGGTGGAGATGCCGACAACGTCCTTAACGCCTGTGCGCAGGGCGGCGTAGGCGACGTTCTGCGAACCGATGACGTTGACGGCAATCGCCTCAGCTACGTCACGCTCGGCTTCCGGGATGTGTTTCAGCGCAGCCGCGTGAAGTACAAGGTCGTGACCCGCCATGACTGCTGTCAGACGGTCAAGGTCGCGCACGTCACCGAGGACGGTGCGCACGTGTGGAAACCGCTGCTTGACCTTGTAATGCTTCAACTCATCTCGTGAGTAAATGGTGACGTTGGCGGGTGACTTGGAGTTTTCAAGGTAGCGGAGAATTCCTCGCCCCAAGAACCCCGCCCCACCTGTAAGAAGGATATTCTGCCGCGCGCTGAGTGACGCCATTTGCACCTCTCCGTTCTGGATAGTGTCAACGCACAAGATCGTCAAGTCAAGTGCAACGGCGTGAGGCAACGAAAAGGCCCCCGTTGCCGGAGGCCTTTCGCTTTTCTGTAGGAAATCCTAGCGGACTAGGATTGCCATATCGAGTAGTAGCTTGGCCCGGAGCGAGAACTTCCGCCGCCGTTCACGAAGTACGGATCGGTCGGGTTCTGATCCCGCTGGTGCTGGATCGGGCAGTACTGGACGTTCTGGAGGCGTGCAGCGAGCCATGGCGTACGCAGGACGAGCCGGGGCTCGATCTTCGTCTGCCATTCGATACATTGATTGGTCTGGCGAGGCCAGCTCAAGAATGCACCTTCGATACGGCCCAGGATCATGTTCCCGAGGGCCTCTTGGATGCTCGGGTTCTGGTACTGGAAGTACTCAAGGAACAGGACCGACTGCCCGCCAACCACCGAGAACGGCAGGAGGTAGATGTCGGTCGCGAAGCACCCGGAGGTGACGTTCGCGTTGTCCGTGTTCGAGGTCTCCGGGATATTGTCGTCGAGGATGACGTCTACCCGGATGCCGTCGAGCATCAGGTACTTACCAGCCCGCATTTCGTCGCGGAACCGGACGGCATCTGCTGCGTCGATCTGGCCCTCCATGTTCGTGCCCGGTGCGCACCTGTAGGACAAGTACGTGCAAGGCCACACGGAGGTGATCTCGTAGAACATCTGCGAGCGCATTGCCCACGCCCAGCGCACGGGCTGGACGCCTGAGCGATCGGCGCGGTTCTTCACCTGCCAGAACATGTCGGTGAGAGCCGCGACAAGGTTTGTCGCGTCGTCAACGACGTTTCCGTAGGCGAAGGAGCGCACGTACGAGTCAACCGCCGGGCAAACAACGCCGGTCTCGGCGTCGGCATACCCGGTATTGACCAGTTGGGCGAGGCCGGTCATCTCCTTGTAACCGCCGCCAGCCGAGTTGTTGGTCGGGTTGCCAGTCCATATCTGACCGGACAGAAGGCGGTACATGGAGACGTTGCGCTCCCAGAACTTCCGGCTGACTTCGTTGGTCAGCAGGTCGCCAGGTGCGCCGTTGACATCGGCATTCGGCCCCGCGAACGGACCAGCGGTTGCCAGCGGCGAGCCGATGAGACGGAGGTCGATGGGATCGGCGCGGTCAACGCGTGCCCCAAGCCGGTTCAGTTCGATGACCGGGGTAGCACGCTCGTAGCGCCCGAAGACGCTCGTGGCCATGCACGACTTCATCAAACCTGCGGTCGGTGCGTTGTCGCACACGCCATCCTTCTCGGCCCCGGTAATGTCCCTGACACCAGTGATGGTCAGGTACGTCGGGTTCGTGTACAGGCTCGGCGAAGCTGGGAGCTCACCGAGGATGCTGGTGTTCCCCATCGTTGCACTGAAGACAGCGGGATCGACGCCGGGGAACGTGAGCATACCGCCCGGACCGTGCGAATACACCGCACCGGGAGTAGCACTGGCGGTATCGTGTTTGTACGCGATACCGTATCGCCGCGCCTTCTGGCTCTCCATGACAGGCATGAGCGCCTCGGCAAGTTGCTGGAGAATGTCGGTCATCGGGCGACGCCTTTCAGGAGGTCTTGGATGTACGGGGCGACGTGGTTGACGGGCTGGTCAGTCACGCCGAGCAGCTCCTTCGCCTTCGCCCCGTCGAGCACGTTGCCACTGGACTCAGTGGCCCGGAAAACGCCCGATCCGCGTGGTGCAGCTTTCGCGGCCATGCGTTCGTCGTCTGACACCTCAAGAGCGGCCATCCGCTCCGCAAGGGCATTGAAATCCTCAGCTACCTTCTCGAGCGTCTTCTCGACGTTCTCGGTGAAGGGCTGAAGAGCGGCAATCAGGGTCTCGGCGAGTACCTCTCCGCTCATGACGGGCGCGGGCACGTCCGCCGAGGCGGGTGCGTCCTGTTCCATCACGACGTCGTCGGTCTTCTCTTCGAGTTCTTTCGTACCTGTTGAGTCGCACGCTGCGTTCAGCGCGTTCTTCATCGGGCCATCTGGCATCTTGTCAATGACAGCTTTGACCTCGATGAGACCCTTCTCGATCTCGAGATCGGCCTCGGTTGCCTTGAATGCAACAGAGCCCTCAAGCTCTTTTGTTGCACCCGCAGCGCTAGAGACCAGATGAGTCGCAAGGTCGTCGCCGAACATCTTGCTCAGCCACGCCTTCTTCGCCTCGTCCATTTGTGTTCCTTTCGACGTCTGGAACGACGTCCATGGATTCGCGGCGGCGGCAAGCGGACAGACGGATCGCTCGATTATGCGAATCCGGTTGTACACGCCACCGTCGAACTGGGATTCGGGGTAAACGAACCCAATGCTGACTCCGAGCGGCTCTTCCGGATGTTGGAAGTATTCCTTCGCCTTCTGTGCCATCGGAGTGTCGTCGAATGTACCGGACTCGACGAGGAACCGGCCCTCGACTGCCTGGAAGTCACAGCGGCCAACGTCCGCACCTTTGACGTGGAACAGCCGTAGCGGTCCCTTGTCTTCGGTAACGTCCGCGAGTGCAACCGCGTCCTCAAGAGCTTTCGTCGAAACGATCTCGCCTTCCCGGTCCTTGAACCCGTTAGACGAATAGGATAGCCAACGAGTAGAGCCGTCCGACGCTTTGTACACGTTGAACGAGGTGCCGACGGTATCGGCGGCGTCCTTCATCGTGTCCTCTTCGTCATTCTCTTTCCCTTCCTCGTCCGCGTACTTGGCCCACGACAGAAGCCCGGTCAGAGACGAAATGGCATTTGACAGCGTGCTCAGCATGCCGCCAGCCATCCGCTTACCCGTTTTCTGCGTTTGCGTCTCCTTCTCCAGCAACGCGCGGGCGCGCTTCTGCAGAGCTTCGACGTCTACGCCAGGGGCGGTTGACTGCGGGATACGTGCAAGCGCATTCCGCAGATGGGGCAGGTCGACCTTGCCGTCGGCATCTCGGACCGGAAAATGGCGGTTGGATCGAGGCGTTGTTTTCCCGTCCTGATCCTTCGTACCGCCGTCCTGAATGAACAGGAAAGCGGAGTCAGGCAGGTCGTTTACAACCGCCGTCGCCCAGACAGCCTTCTCGTGGAGATCTTCCATGTCCTCTTCCGTGCGTGGGACTGCTCGGTCGGGAACACTGTTACGATCGGCAACTTCCGCAGCCCCGTCAAGTTTGGTGCGCATGACTGCCACTTCAGGAGCCATCGGACCCGGCGCGGTTGTTTCCTCACGTGAAGCGAACGGGAACTCAGTACGAACGTCAGCAACCACAAGGGTCAATCCGTCGAAGGTGATGGTCTCTCGCTCGCGCGACTTGATCGTGAGCGGCATGTCTTTGGGCAAATAGGCCAGGGTCATGTGAGGCATGTAGCCGTGATCCTGCCGTGGCGATGGCCCGCCATAGCTACAGAGAATCTCGTGGATGCGATGCAGCACTGGGGAGTCCATCTGGAGGACGTAGGGATCGGGTTCGCCCGGAGGGGATGAGAACCGCGTGTCACCCCCGACTGCGACCATCGGAGGGCTGACATTCTCAGTCGTCACTTTGCACGCTGCGCGCAGCGTATCTATGTCACCGGGGGACAGCTCGTCCGCTTTGCCATAGTACCCGAGGGTGACGTGCAGTTGTTCCGCCGGTTCTATTTCGGGAAACAAAGAGCCCGGATCGAGCGCGAGGTGCTTCGCGTCGTCCGGGCTCGGATAGAGGGCGACCATTACGCCCGTGTGGTTTGCTGCTTTCTCGGCGTAGTCAGTCACACCCCGTAGCGTGACGCGGAAGAGGTCAGCCGGTCAAGTTATATGCGCGAAGACATCCCGCGCTTCGGCTCGGTGTACAGGCGCACGAGATCCTTGCCCTCTCTCTCGTGGTTCGCCAGCGTTTCGTTGCAAGTGAAACAGCGGTCGATGGCGTCGCCGTAGCCCACGCCACCAGGCACGATCGGGTAGAACGGATGGTTGGTGTCAACGGGTAAGGGTCTGGGTTGCATGATTGCCTCCGTGTGATTGAACGTACAGGCGAGAGCGAGGGTTAAATCGGACATTGAAGGAGGTCAAGATGCCCCCTCGCCCCCACCTGTACGGTCAGATCGCGGCCTGGAGTCGAACCAGGTCATGCCGTTTCCAACGGGTACTTGTCGCTGAAGGTTTCCACCCGTGAATTGTGCCCGCGTGTCCCGCCACGCCGCCGCGATCTTTCAAACTTGGTTAAGTCCAGCCTCCCTTTCCAAACGAAGAATCAGCCGTTCCATCGCACACGCGATTTTGTCTACATCGGAGAGGGTGTACGGTCTGCCGTCTTCGTCGTACTCCATACTCTCGGCTCCACCGTCGTACGTTCCCCGAAGCCATCCGGCGGCAATCAACTTGGCTTGACGGTTAGCTTCGGCGTTCGTCACTCGAACACCTCCAAGAGCCTTGGGTCTGGTCCCGCTGGCGTCTGGCAGTCGTTGCACACCGCGAGGGTGGACCGCGCGCTGTCCCGGTAGAATTTCCATCCCTGTTCACGCAGAGCTGCGCGTGCCAGCCGAGTCCCGCCGTACTCGGCCATCGGGAATGGACGCCCCGTCTTGATGTTGCACATGTCGCAGACGACAACGCGTTGGGTGCTCATCGTCCAAGCCCGTTCCGTGCTTCGGCCAGAGCAGCGCTGGCCGCTTTCCATTCCCGCTTCGCAGCACGCTCCCGCGCGAGCGCGGCCTGGTATGTTTTCAGTGCTCGCGGCGCTGGAGGTTTGCAGGCCGCGTCGAGTGCAACCTTGAGATGGACCGCGCGTGCGGACCGCCGCAAGTCTGGACCATGCCCAATTTTGAACCGTTCCAGGAGCTCGATGTAGATGGCGACAAACTCTGCACCGTGCACGGCAACGTCGCTGCGAACAGTGCGCTGCACGATCCCGTGGGCGGACTCGTGCAGAACAGTCCGCTTGGTCCGTGCCCACTTTGGCAGGTTAATCGTTGACATGGAACCGCGCGCCCAGGTAGTCCCGCGCCCATCCTTGATCCGGGGCTTGGAGACAACCCCGTACACGTCATAGGCGGCGTGGGCGAGGGTCTCGCACTCGTCGAGAGAGAGTTCGTCCGAGTCAGGCAACCCACTCTCCCAGTTGTAGAGCTTCTGCCGTTGGGTGTCCCGCACGCTCACGCTGTCAACCTCGGGTTGTCGGCGTGCGTCGCACAATCGAAGCACCAGTGTCGGGTAGGTTCCCACCGAGACGTACCGCGACGGCAGCCCCAGCAGGACCAGCGGCTACAGCCCATGCACCAGAAGCCGAGTTTGTTGAAACCGCAGATACCGCAAGGCAGTCGGTCGCTCACGCATACACCTCCGCGCCTAGCAACTCGTTCCGCGTTACCTGCTGGCGTGCCCACGCCTCCGGGTGTTCCGTCTTGATGTGCTTCTCGAAGAATGCTCGCTGCCGGGAGAATGGCAATTCGATCCAAGCCCCGCAGGTTGGACAACGCTTCTTGTCTACGATCCGATCCTTGGCCATGTAACTGACCTCCTTCGAATCCATCGTAAACGATCCCGCGCTAACTGTCAAGTCAGTCAGCCCACTTGATGTTGGCGTTTTTGACAGCCGCCGCTGCCTTCTTGCCCGCTTCAGTGATTGTTGTCCACCCTCGAGCCCCGAGCGCGCGGGCCTGGCCTTTGCCGCCGACGTACTCGGCGTACCTGACCTTGTTTGTGATCGTGATCGAGGATGACGTCTTGGTGACAGAAGCCGACGGCCCCCAGCCACGCCCGTAGTCGCCCGTGCGCCGTCCGCCCGCATGAGGGCCAGTCTTGGGCGGGTACTTCCACGGACGCCACGCGGGGTACTCCTGAAGGAGCTCCTGCGCTTTGGCCGCGAACACGGCGAGCGACTTGTCGATGCCCTTCTGCGGATTGCGGGGGAGCGGCGACGTGCGCGGTACGATGGCAGTCAGTCGGGGAGCCATCAGCTCGCCTCGAGTCGCGTGATGGCCGTAGTGTACACCTTGGCCAGATCGTTAGCCGCCCGAACGATCTTGTACATCGCCTCGAGCCGTTGCTCTTGGTTCGTTGATTTCCGCAGGACGATGATGGCCTCAATGATGTGCTCTGTCTGCCACTCCATGAAGCCGCCCGTCTTGAGGTACTCGACGAGCAACCGGGCGTGCGGTGTGTCGGCGAGGATGGGACTGTCAGCAGCAACAGCTTTCAAAACACATCAACCCAGCGCATTGCGGTGGACAGCACGTTGTCGTAATCGCCTTTCGTGGCCTCAGCAAAGAACGTGTCCCGCTCTTCCTTGGGCACACCTGCCGCGTGCAGAGCCACGCTGACCTTGCCCATGATGCTGAACGCGTTACCGTCCGTGTTGCTCAACTTGACCTTGATCTCCGGGTATTTCGGATCCATATCTTGGATCCTCCTTCACCGTTGACAATACGGCAACGGTAAGTAACCGTCAAGTCAAACGTCCTGTTCCCACGCCTTGCGCTCGTGCGGAAGCCAGACGGGAGACGCCATCTGAGTTCGGTTCGTCCCGGCGGCAACGTCCCACGCACGATGCGGAACGCTGACCGTCCCGTGGACGAGACAAAAGAACTCGTCGTGATCGCGAAGGACGGCGCGCGTACACCGGGGGCAGACGATCGACTGAGCAGGTGCTGTCATACTGATTCTCCGTCGGGGATGGCAACAGGGCGTGCAAAGCATCTACAGCGGGGGTGGGCGGGCTCGAATTGATGCTCCATCGGATACTTGCGCCCGTTGCGGCCCTCGCAGGTGGTACACACCCACGGGTCTTTGACCGTCTGCCAGGACCACTCCTCGATCTCCATCTTCTCGTAGACGGCTTGCGCGCCCATCCCGAAGAGCCGTGTGGTGTTGCCCGTAAAGATGCCCCCGGCTATGGTGAAGTAACCATAAGGTGTCGAGAGGTTGTAAACATGCCCCGAGTACGTTCGCAGGCTGACCGAGATAACGCTGTCAAGCTCTACCTGGGCGGGTGGACAGCCAAGCGAATCGCTGCTCATCTGGGTGCCTGCGAGAGTTGGGTCATATACACCTTGCGGTGCAACAAGGTTGCACTCAGAAGCAAGAGCGAGACCGCACAACTGCTGCACCCTCGACGCAACGCCGATATTGCTCGCATAACCGCTCTCTACCAAAGCGGCATGAGCGCTCCCCAGGTCGCCGCCGAAACCGGATTTGGACTTGACTGGGTTGCCGACACACTTCGGCGTGAGGGTGTCATCCGAAGTGGGAGTGCTGCTCGTCTTCTCGTAACAGGCGAGCGCGAGCCCCGGTTCAGACACGACATCAGCACGGATGAAATCCTCCGTCGGTACAATGCTGGTGAAGCCGTCACCTTCATCTCGGACTCTCTGAACGTTAGCCGCGCACTGGTCGACAGCCGGTTGCTGTCCTGTGGGATCACTCCACGTACTCCCGCAGAAGCACTCCTGCTTCGTGATACTGAGAAGCATGCCGCAGCGATCGCAAACAGCCGCCCGAACCACATCGGATGGGGCGAGGAACAGGTCTACGGTTGGCTTGTAGAGCGGGGCGAAGTCCCCGATAAGCAATGGCCTGCTGGGCGAAAGAACATCGACCTGGCTGTTGCACCCGTCGCCGTGGAAATCTGGGTTAGTGCTACGCACCCGTTCGGCGAGACCTACTGCCGCGATCGAATCGAATACCTCAGCAATCGCGGTTGGTGGTGCTTGTACATCTGGGTCGCTCGTTCCACCCGAACGCTGTTGCCGAGCATCACAGACGACATCATCACCTTCCTCAACCTCGCCCGCAGCAACCCAACCGCGCCTTGTCAGCATCGGGTGATTAGGGGTTGCGGAGAACCTGCGACCGCCCTTGGTGACGACCTCGACCATTGGACCCTCGTACCGCCGTCGAAAAGCTGCCCGTATCACAGCTCTGTCAACAAGCGTTTCCGGCGGTAGGCACTCGGTCACCGCGATCAACTTCGCCCGATCCGGGCTGAACAGCCGTCCCATCTTGGCCCAGGTTTGGTCAATCGTTGCTCCGGTCAGGCGCGCGTCTGCGACGATCCGCTTCACTTCTTCGTAAGTCGTCTTCCCAATGGCGTCAACCCACGTCGGCATGAAACCGTCGATGGCTTGGCGGGCTGCCGTTGTCAGGTCCTCACCGCTGATGGGGCTCTCGGCCTTCTCGACCTTGAACTCGATGTCATCCGGTGCCCAGGCGAAGTGGTCACGGCGCAAGTCGGACGTCGTCATGGCAGGAGGTCCATATCAACGTGGAGGACATTCAATACCACGTCGGGAAGGTTGAACCGCGCATCAGACGCAGGGCGTTTGATCGTGATGGTTTCCGGTGGGTGGATCTTCGTCACCCGGTAGCGGCTGTTGCGAGAGAGCAAAATCTCGGCCTCGTTCCGTCGTACGCCGTAGACAGAATTGACTGCTGCCGCGTGTGCTCCCTTCGGAACCTTGACCCGTGCAACCATAAACGCCGTTGTGATCTCTTCGTTGTGAACGACCGATTTCTGGTCGGCGAAGATCGATGCAACGTGGAGGTTCAGCGACGTAGACGCAAAGCCCTTGTCGACGAACGTGTCACCTTCGCTATAGTCGCGCCCGGCGCGTATGCCCCGATACGTGATTGTGGTTTCGGGCATGGACGCCTTGCGCAGGGCTGAGTCGAGGTTCGCTGCGTCCGTGGGAAGGTGCCCGGTGTAGCCGTAATCCAGGATCTCCTTCGCGTCGGCTGCTGAGGGCTCCTTACCGTTGCGTAGGTATTCATTCAATGGAGAGGAAGCCTCCGTGTACCCGATGACCATATTCTGCTCGTCGCGATTCAGGGAATCAGCCCACGGCTTGAACTCGGGCACAATCGCCTCCTGTATCTCCAGCGTACGGTCTTGGAGCCCTGGAGTGAACGAACGCCCGCCACCCCCGCGACCATGCGACTGTTGATCGTGCTTACCAGGTAGATGCTTTTCCTCGAGTGTCTTTCCCTTGGGTATGTAACGAGACACGCTTGCCGCCGGGACACCGCCGATGATGGCAACGGCATCCCCCTCGAGCAACGCTGACAGACCCTCAGTTATCTTCATGCCGAGGTCCTCGTCGGGGATGATCCGCAACAGGGCCTTCGGCGTAATCGGAATATTCGCCTTGATAAGGGCAAACGCACCCGGCATATCCTCATTCGCGCGCTCAAGGTCCGCAAGCGCGCCCTCTTCGCTGCCGTGGAAGTACGTAGCGTAGCTCGAGTGCCGAGCCGCGAACGGCTGTCCGGGTGCCACTTTTGCGCTAGGAATGAGCCCATGAGATGTGATTGATTCAACGTTGTCGCTGTCAGTCACGTGGTACACGGACACCGTACGCCCGTCCGGGTTGAGGCGTCCTTGTTTGGCAAACTGCTTCCGTATGGCGTTTGCTCCAGCAACGTCCGTCATCTGAGCACTCAGGTTAGGCGCGTCACGGTAGGCGGCAAACGACAGAGGGTTTTGGTCCCAATTGATTGACTTGCGCCCATGAGTATGCTGGTCATGCTTACCAGGCAGGTGTTTCTCCTCAAGCGCCTTGTGAACAACCCCGTTCGGCAGGTCCTTCTTGAAGAGGTCGCGATTCGTCATCCCGTCAATCAGGCCCCAGGTGCCCTTGCGCGCGATCGTCTTGTTCAGGTACTCGGTCGTGAACGGGACGCCGAAGTATCCCCTGATGTTGTCGCCGTTCTTGAGCGTTGGGTCGATGACCGTGCCCTTCTTGTTCACCACCCACGCGTGCTCGATGGGAACGCCGTGAACGGTCGTGTAGCCCTCGACGTAAGTCAGGGAGGAGTCGCGCGTTGCCATCCGTCCGGCGTTCGCGTAGCACTGCTTGGGTGTGCCCCGTTTGCCCGCGTACGTGTCGGCGTCGGTTGGGTATGCCTTGCCGTGCTCGAGGATGAGCGCCGAGGAATGGACGTACCCAGCGGGAGCGGTGGCAATTCCCGAGACAGTGGTCAGATAGCCTTTGATGTCATCTGCACCCTCGCGGTCGGCTGCGGAAAGGTCTGGACCGCCGTGACCGTGACGCTGTTGATCATGCTGACCGGCGAGGTGCTTCTCGCGAATCTTCGCCTTGACCATCGGCATGTCAACGCCCGCCCGCGCACCCGCAAGGAACAGGGTCACGAACAGAGGCCGGGCTGTTTCGGCAAGGTGTCGCCGATACCATTCCCAGTAGGGATGGGCCTCGTCAGTCAGGGCTTCGAGGCGAAGGGGAGTACCAAGAGCTTTGGCCTTCTTACCAGCGCGGGCCGTGAGCACCTCGAGTCGATCCGCAACTGCTGGCATGAGTTATCCCTCGGTATCAGACAGCGTGGCGATAATGGCGTCAGCCGTGGCCTTGTCAACTTGATCGTCGAATTCGCCGGTGGCAAGGTACCGAATCATGTTGTTGTCCACGATCCATTTCTTGTAGACGCGATCCCAGTACGAGATGTCACCGGCGTCCTCGTCCATCTTGGCAACGAGAGTAACGTTGCCATCCCAGTCCTTCATGACCCAGTAGGATGTACCCGTGAGTAGGCCGTCGGCCCCGGTGGTCACTGTCATGACACACCTCCTTCACGCTCATCGTAACCTCGTGTAGGGCTAACCGTCAAGTCATTCATCAGGATACCGATCCGATGTTAGCCGGTACCGTGTGCCCGACCCAGTTCTTTTTCATCGCCACGCGTGCTTCGCGCTTGACCTTTGCCGATGCGCCCACCGCGCGGAATCGTTCATAGTGAGGATGATTGCGTTTTTCTATTCTGAGCGACTCCGGCGTATGGAACTGAAGCTCTAGCTTTTGGCCCGTGCCAGGATGAATCCATTGCGAGTTGATACCGTGATAGGAACCGTCAGAGGGCGGCGTTTTCCAGAAGTTTTTGAGCTTCTTCTCTGTGTACCCCTTCTCTTTCATGTCGGTTCGCATCCTGTTCGCACCAGCCGCGAGCTTGCCGGGCGAGAATGCCGCCGTGTAGCGAACGGCGTCGCTTATTTGGGAGCTAGAGGCCGCCAAAGGTATGTGCTTGGAAACGGAGTCGTCGTGGATTTTGCGCTCTAATGATCCTCGGCCTTTGACCGCGTTATCGAGCCCAACCAAATTACCGCCGGATGCGGAAGCGAAGCCTTTCATGTCAGCCGTGATCGCGGGTTCGTTCGCTATCGCTGCCGCATAAATAGGGTTGGCAGCAGAAGCCGAGCCGCGCCCTGCCCCACCATGAACCTTCTGATCGGGATGCCCTGGATGCTTCTCGGCATATCCGTACAGGCTGTAGTCGTATACCTTTGTGGACTTTGGGCTTGCGTGGTCCGCCTCATGGTGGCAGGACGGGCACAGCCACTTGAAGTCGAGGCGCTCGCCGTAACTGTTGTGCGCAGCCTCGACTGGCCCCTTTGTGGCACACCGGGAGCAGCCGTCTGGTTTCTTGATCTCACCCCGAGCAAGGGCATCATGAATACGCTGTTGCGCCGCGTGTACCTCAGGCGAGCGGTCGTTGCCGTGTGCGTGGGCCTTTTCCAGCGTCTTGGTTATGCCGCGATGCTGCCCAGATGAATAAGTAACGCCCTCCTGCGTCGTTGCCCATTGCCCCCATCCACGGAAGCCGCCGCTCGAGGGATTCTGTGCCGAGGCCGAATCCGAGAGGGCACGACTTTGACGAGCGGACGGCGAAAACGTCAATCGTTCTACGCGTCCGCTTGGAGTGACAATCCGCGTTTCTGCCGCTCCCGCGCCAATAGCATTAGAAACATCTAGCGAAGAGAAGGAGCCTTCGTTCGGATGGTTGTGGAGCATAACATTGTCTTTAACGTCGCTGCGATTGTATCCAGCGACGTGTGCGCTTCCCTCACGACGATCTACCTCGCCCCCTGTACGCGGGTTAACGATGACTACCCGCTCCTTCTTCAACGCCATCATCCGCGCTTCCTCGCGATCCAGTGCGTTGTCAGCCGCCGTAGATCCTACGCTGGCCGTGAAGCCTTTTGCACTACCTCCGCCTCCGCCTCCACCTGTTGACGCAAACTGACCTTCAGCATCGCGGACGTAAGTCTGTTTCTCGACCTCGGCCTCGAGCGCAGCAAGGAACAGCTCAACGTCCAGCGGTTTGCGCTCGGGCACGGCGAAGCCAGCGTCGCGGGCGTAGTCTGTACCCGGCGCGTCAGGGAAGTAGGTCCTGGCCTTCGTCGCCACCTGTATGGCTGCGTTATATGCAGCCTGTGCCCTCGCAAACTCGGGGTATTTACGGATATCGGTATGCTCCCCCGAGTCAATATCGGTCACACGAACCATGCCACCTTGACCGCCTTGCACGCGATACAGGTCGTACTGCATGTCATCCTTGCCGACGACCGAATCGGCACGCTCAACGTCCTGCCCCATCATGCGCTTGGCAGGCGGGATTGGCGTACTGCTTCCTCCACCTCCGCCCGTCGATGCAAACTGACCCTCAGCATCGCGAACGTAAATAACCTTTTCATCGAGGGCTTTCGCCGTCAGCGGCCCACCCATCGTACCCGTCGTCACGTACCAGGTCCGTGCGGAGGAAGTGGAGGAGCGAGGCACGAGGATCGACGAGAACGGGACCGTCTGCGGCGTCCGGGCACCGGAGCGGTGGATGACCTCGATATCCGCTGTCTGCTTGCCGTCGGTGCGCAGGACCTTCGCTGGGCGCGTGATCTTGCCGTCAACATGGAACACGGCTTGGGCGGGGTAAATCACGTCACCCGCCTTGCCGGGACGATAGTACGCCTTCAGGTCGGCATCCGTCATACCCGTCTGGTTGCCGGAACTAATGCCGCCACCCGACGCAGCCCCACCCGTTGCCGCGAACTGGCCCTCAGCGTCGCGGATCCAGGTGCGCTTTTCCGTGATACCATACGCGAATGCCATCACGCCACGCCGCCCGTCAGCCGGGCATACGCCTCCTCGAAAGCCTGCTCGATCGCCGCCTGAACCTCGTCCTCGACGAGCAGCCGCTTGTCGCCAACAGGCAGCGGAGCGTCCTTCTCTTTCGTGTTGGGTGCCCCGAAGGTTGCGGGTTTGTTGGAGTTGGGTGCTGATGGCGTCGCGGTCACGCCACCCGCGCCGGGCGTATCGGGCGCGGTTGTCTCGTCAAGAACCTCGTCCGTATCCGCCGGGTTGGTATCCGTAACCGTGAGACCAGACACCACGTCCTGCGCCTTCATCATCTCGAGAAGCTCCGTGGAAAGGTCTCCAGCCTCGTGAGCCATCTGACGCGCGGCCTCGGGCGTCAGTTCCCCTGACTGGATGCGCACGGCGCGCTCGTCGGCGCGCAGCTTCGACACGTTGATCAGCGAGAGGTCGGCCTCGGGGTCCGCCTCGTCGAACTTGAACTCCATGTCATCCGAGAACACGGTCCAGTTAATCGCCTGCTCGATAAGTTTCATGAACAGGCCCGGACCTTTGCCCCGCGTCTTGAGGTGGAGAATCTCGGACTGGCTGGACGTACCGAGGTTGCCGCCCGGCAACGGAGCGAACTCCTGGTAGTCGGACGTGAACGCCATCGCAATCTGCGCGACGTACTGCTTGAACGTGAGGTCAAGGTCGAACCCGTCCGGCAAGGACGCGAGCTCGAGCGTCTCGAAGCCGAGGTCCGACTTCGGGTCAACCGCGCCGATCATGATTGGTTGGCTGAACCGGAGGAATCCCGCCGAGTCGTGCTTCGCGCGCGCCTGCCCCCAGGCCTCCTCAATCTGAGCAGGGGTAACGCCTTTGACCAGCGTCACCGCGCGCGCGTTCCTTCCTCCGATCTTTTCGGACAGATAGATAGAAACGTCCCGGAGGATACGCACGGCGCGCAGCATCCGCGTCAAAGCACAATACTGAATACCTGGCAAGCCCTCGTACGTGGCGGGCATTTCAGCAAGTGTCAGCACCTGGAACCACTTGAGGTAGTGGTAGGCACCATTGCGGTCGAGGTACACGACCGGCGTCTCGGGAAGGCCAGTGTGGTAACATCTCAGAGAGTCGAGGTGAGCGAGGCCGATAACCGCAGCGGACTCCGAATCGCCGTCGCGGATCACCTCGACGAATGCACCTGCATCTTGGGTATACAAATCAACGCTGACCTTCGCCATGAGGTCTGCCCAACCGCGCCCGAAGTTGGCCGAGGCGAGAACGCGCTGCATCCTGGCGGTTGCGCGGGGCGGTCCCTCAATTGTCCACGAGAAGGCCGCGTTGCGGGAACAGACGATCCCGAGGGCGGAGGCGAACAGGGGCTCCGCCGTAATGAACTCGCGTAGCTGCTGGTCGCGAAGTTTGACTGCTGTACCCCAAGCCGTGATCTCATCAGCGGCTTGGGCCACGAAGAAAAGCGCCGTCGCAGCTTCGTTGTAGAACGCTCCCTGGCCGGTGGGCGCTTGCTGGATGGTATGTTTGAGAACAGATGCGTCGAAGGACTTCTCGACGCCGTTACCGAGTTCTGAAGGCATGATCGAGGGTACGATAACACGAAATCCGGTGTAGCACGTCAATTTCTGCGCGCACCGGGAACCTGTTGTAGGCGGGTGGCTATGTCCAAGTAAGAGTCATGGCCGAGGGTCTTTTTCCTCAACGGGACGGATCTCTATGTGGAACGCTGTCAGAGGCCTGTTAGGCTTCCCGTCCTCGCGCGTCTTACGGACTTCTGGAATGCGCTGCCAAGCGAGGAGCGCCTCCCCGGATGTGTCAAAAATCTGCGCCTCGTAAGCGTGGACCGTGAACACGACGGACCCCCGCCCGCCGTTAGCGTCCGGGTCATACGACTGAACGTAGCCGGTCCCGTTGCCGCTGGCTTTCACCGCTCGCCCAGCAAGGCCGTGGGAGTACAGGACATACTTCTTCACGGCGTGTCCTCCAGGCAATCGGGCATGGTACAGGACGTGATTTCGATGTACTCGACGCCCGCGCGCCGGTCCGTGATAGCGTACCAGCCCGCTGACGCCGAACCGCGCACGCAGCGAGACTCAACGTTCTCGTCGTCGCGAATCTCCTCTGCAAAGATACGCGCGTCCTGCTCCGCCTCGCGCCGGGTAAGGCTAACCTCGTTGCGGTCGGGCATGTAGCCACGCATCCCGCTGATGACGTGGTAGTGTTTACGCTGGGGCTTCGGGACTTCGATGAGGTTCTCGGGATTGACGATTTCCTGCTTCATGGGAAGCTCCTTTCAGAGGAATGGGGCGGGTCCGCTCCCCCGCCATTGCGTCAGGCCGCTTTCTTGCCCCACGGCAGATTCCAGTTCGAGGCACAGATTTCGCCATATCCTTGTTCGGTTGACCTCGGGTCGCTCAGGGGCAAGCGGCAAAAGCAGCAGTTGCCGGTAAGCCGCCCATACTCGCTGGCGGTCTTGGCGGGGTCCTCAGCGAAGGCCTTGGCCAGCGCCTCGATGGTGTTCCAGCCCTTACCGTAGGTCACGGTCCCGTCGGTTTCGATGCGCCCGTACCAGTGAGGGGCAAACCGTCCGAAGCGCTCGTTCCATTCTTCGGCCCCAGTGATTTCAACCGCGCCCGCGTGCATCCCCGAGGTCTTCGGGCGGATGGTCACTGGCGTCCCGTCGGGCAGGGCCAGGCTCACCTTCGGCCATTTCAGCTTCGGGTTCACCCGGTAGAAGAAGGCGTTGATTGCGCTCAGGTCGATGGGCTCGTAGGGCCGTTCGGTTGCCCGCCGTGCTTCGGCGAGCATCACGTTCAGGATTCCGCGCGCCTGGCTGTCGGTCATCGAGCCGTAGCGGGCTACCGCCCGCTGCACGTCGATCACGAAGGCGAAGGTGCTCTTGGTTGTCTGCAGCCAGCGGTCGGCTAGTTCGGCGAATCCGGGGATATCCGTGACGTGACTGTTGTCGAACTTGAATCCGGGCTGCTTGGCGGCGAGGGCGAAGAGCTCGCGCGCACCGTCGATGGAGCTGGTCGTGGTTCCCGTAGTCATTCTTGACCTCCTTCACCACGATCGTAAAGGGTCTAGAGCTAAGTGTCAAGTCAATTCGGCTGGATTCTTATAGAGCTTGTAGCACCGCACGCACAGCAGTCCCTCCGGTCCGAACGTCGGTTCTTTGCACCACGGGCACTCGAACGAGGCCCTCATGCTACGAAATCCTGGCTCGCGCACCGGAGAGACATCGTTCCCTCCCGTCGCCACCGGCAACGGAACGTTCACTAACCGCTCCATGATTTCGATGAACTCCATCGCTCGCGCCATGTCCTTGAAGTAAGCGAGCACGTACAAACGTCCGGGTACGGAGCGGTGGAGCATGTACCGCTTGCGGTTGCGGAACTTGATGACGCCATACCGATCCCCGGCGAGGGTTTCCCACGTTCGCTCGTACTCGATGTACTCCCCCGGTCCGATCATGATTTCCCCTCAGCCATTGAGATAGCCACCTCGAGTGCCATCACATATAGTGCGCAACCGTGCGGACAGTTGGCGTCGAACCAAAGGTCGCGCTCAAGGGTATCAGCCCATCCGTCGGCGGGCATGGCGGTCCAGCTCATCAGAGCACCATGTCCACGAGGACGTGCCAGCCGACGTAGCCCATGAAGAGGACACACAAGATGTAGATCGGCCAGTCGTTCATGACCGCGACCCCGTTTCCGCGTCCACCATGCGGGCGAACTGTTCCGTCGACGAGCGGATCGTTTGGAGCACAAGGTCCCGCTGATGTATTTTCCGCCCGAGTAAACGGACGGCGGCGATGAGATCCTCGCGCGTCGGTGGCGTATAGCCCGCAGGCTGTGTCGAATCAACGCCGCCGAGGTAGTTTATGAGTTCGGCGCGGCTATGGTTGTTCGGATGGGCAAGCTCGACGATCCGGTCACGTCGAGCGGGCATGAAGGTGAATGGTACGCCGGGACGCCCAGCGCCGGGACGGTCTTCGGTGGTCATGCGGGCACCGCCTCGGCCACCTTCGCGGCCAGGGCGATAATTGACGGCGTTCCCCGTTCCAGCGCCTCAAGGCAGAAGCCCAGCTCGCCGATTTCGCAGAAGACGCCGCAGTATGTCATCTTGAGGCCGGAGGTTGACTTCCGCCATTCGTAGCCGGAGCCGCACCGAGTACAGATCCTGACAGCAGCGGGGTCGCTTCGCACGAAACCGTACTCCCTCGGACTGATTGTAGTTGAGACTGTCACTGAGTCCTCCTTCGTGGTGCGCGCACCGGCGCGTTCGTGGTCACCATATCAGGGCGATACTGAGAATGTCAAGTCAGTCTAGATGATCGAAGATGGACTGCGGGACTCCAGGGAATCCTCCGTGGGCAAGCGGAGAGGTAGACGGTGGGATACCACAACGCGGGCAGGACGTATCCGCCAGGTGGTAGTAGTCCATGAGCCGCAGCCGCACGGCGTCGTCCTCAATCGTGCCATCAGGGAATGGCACAAACGAGGGATGGGTAGTGTGACAGATCGGGCATTGCCACGCGGTAGGCACACGTACGCCCCGATGTGCAGGATGCTTCATGCACAGCAGCCAGTACGCACCGCTGATCTGGTGAAGCTTGAGCGTGCCCCCGCAACGGCAATGGGCACCCTCCGCAAGGGCAGCACTCGCCTCCGGTTGCGTGTCGTAGCGGTTGGGTATGTTCGTTTCCTGCTTGCCGTCGAGGGTCATCGCGTGTTCGGCCTTTCCCGTACCCGCCAGTGAAACGAGCAGTACATCAGTTGACCTTGGGGAAGGACTCTCCCCTGTACAACAGGAGCACCGCACGGATGGCCGTCGGGCATCGTCCAGTCGCAGGTGTGGGGTTTGGTCGGGGCGGTCATGACTGCGCCTCATGCCCAAGAATGCGCGGCCCAGACCCATAAGCGATGATGTTGCACTCGGCTCCGCATACGGGACAGATCCCATTGTGCCCATAGGTACGCTGCTTCTTGAAAGTGAAGACGACAGGCACGAGACGAGCGGGCGGGGCACCTGTACCAGAACAGATTGTTGGCGCGTTCATTGGATCCTCCTTCAGACTAAGAATGGCATCAGGGCATGAGGCACACTGACGCGGGCACCGCAGTACTCGCACGCGCGCTGGTAATCACCTTTGCCGTCGAGTGTGAAATCGTCACCGAGACTCAGGTCGTATGACCCCTGTCGCTCGGATGTCAGGCTCGAGCCGCAACGCCCGCACTCGAGCGAGAAGAGGTGTACCTGGACGTTCTTACCTCGGACGTAGCCGTTGGTCTTCACGTCAGGCCCCCTTCGGTTTCGTCATCGAAAATGCTCCAGGCTCTGCCCAGCCAGGAACTGTGCTTGGAGTCGGGTCCGGGTCCATGTTGATGTCCGCTCCGCCGCACCCAGGGCACCCGTCCCATGCAGCCTTCTCGGCAGCGCGGGCCGTCTTGAACTTCCGTCCGCACTCCATACACTTGAAGCTCATATCCATGTCCTTACCTCCTTCGATATCAGCATAAGTGCTGGAGGCGTAACTGTCAAGTCAATCGACGATACTTCTCAAATACGAGGTGGGCAAGGTCGCGCCGGGGCAAGGGAACCGCACCGAGCTTGATCGCCCAGTTACGCTTGCGGGCCGTGATGTTGTAGTGGTTGGTTTGAAGCCAGTGGCGCTTGAGCCCAATGCTATCCCCGAACCGCTGGAGCTCCTCGATCGATTCGTCCGAGACAAGGTGTGCCCACATGTGCCCGCGCCAGGGGTTGACCGCCTCGTCAACGTAGATGGTCACGACACCTATCCAACCTCATGGCCCAACGAGGGTATGGGACCCCGCAAATAATAAGGATACTCTTGCTCGTGTTTGCTGCCCAGCTTGACTTAGCTTCAGGAGTCCAGGACGAAAGCGGCACGGTTTCTACAAAGTTCCCACTGTGCTCCCACCGTCGTACAGGGAATGGGAAGCTATCGGGATGGGTAGAACAGATCGCGTACCCGGACCCCAACGAGAACCAATGGGTATTATGTTCTTCACTCAAGACAATGGCTTTTTGACAGCACGGGCAACGATAGGGATTAGGATTTCCCTCATCGAAACGATGAACATAACCCCAATGCCGCAACCTCCAGAGGGCCTCGCGAATCTTAGTCATCGAACAGGCTCGAGTCCCGACGCCACAACCAGTCCTCGGTGCAGGTGTAGGCGTGCGCTATATGAAAGTTATGCCTCACGGCGTCGCGGTTGCGAACGTAGAAGTCACGCCGGTTGCGCTCGTTCGAGAGATCGTCGATAACCTCCTCGAGCTCAGCGATGTCCGGCACAAAGATGATTCCGCTGGGGTCGAAGCCATAGGATTCAAGCACGCTCCGGTCCGCGCCCCAGTAAATCGGGACGTTCAGCATGAGCATGGGATCAATCAAGTGTTCCGTGAAGAACAACGGGGAACGAACCGCCTCGATAGCAACGTGGAACAGCGACGTGGCAAGCATGGCGTGCTTCGACGAGGGCGTGTACTCAGGACCGTACGCCGTGAGCCAGGGACGTGTGGCGCAACGTGCGATGAGGTCATGCCGCAGGGCGTGCCCAGGAAGACCACGCTTCGGCGATGCCATGATTGAGATAGGAGCATCGAACCCGGTCACGTTCCCGCCCCAGTCAGACTCGTGAATGCGCGTCCCTCCGAGCGGGTACGCGCGGGCACGGCTGTCGCCGAGGATATCTGGATCGTGGGTGTAGATGACGTCGAAATATTCGAGCGCGGCTGACGTGAAATTCTCAGGATGGAGGTTGCGCGGTTCCAGCAGCCACTTGACTTGTAGCGGGATGCCGGACTTCCCCAACCCTCGGCCATCCGTAAACCACGCAACCCGGTACGGACCGTCGTTCCCGGCCCGGTCCCACGTGACGTGACGAGGGCGCGCGTGTGCGCGGTCGCCATTCGCGGTTACGGACGCCTGGTCCCAACTGAACATGGAGTCATACAGGCGGGTCATCGAGCCCGCCCTACCACCATCGACTGCTCTTCTTTGACGACGTGGAACTCCCACTTTCCGGCGAAGATGCTTTCCATCAGCGCAACCACCCTGATCGCGTCCATCTCGTAATCGAAGAAGAGGGTTGGCATCAGCGGCCAGCAGTGGTATTCATCCGCGCCGAAGCCGGGCAAGGCATATACGATCTTCCAGCGTTTCATCGTGTCTCGAACCTCGTAATGAGCGTCGGGTCGTCCTGACGCTTGCCACAGAGAATGCACGGTGCGAGGTGGGGCGTGATGATTGGATGGCCCAGCATCTTATCGCAGTAGTGTCGCCAGTCGCCCGTACCCTTGATCGGGTCCTCCACGCCTCGCGTGGCTTCGCAGTACGGACACGCGTCCAATGGTGTGGGCCACTTTCGGCGACAAATGATGCAGACAAACAGGGCGGGTTCCATCGTCATCGGTCCCTCGCAAGTCCAGGCGCAAACAGCCGGTGGATGACGGGCGTCGGTGTGAGGCGGGGTGTTGCCGTCGAAGGCGGGGTGGAGGAAGATGGCAACGCCTCGCCATCGTTGACGATACCCAGGTCGATAACCCAGGTCCATCCTCCATACACGCCGCCGGGCACGCGCGCGATACCGATCACGCGCCAGTTGGGATTGAGCATGTTGGCGTTGTGTCCCGGTGAGGATTTCCACTGAGCTAACACACCAGCGGCGGAAGCGGTACCGCCCGCGATGTTCTCGCCGACACTTTGTGACGGGTATCCGCAGCCGAGCACCCGGTCCCACGGGAGCCTCCCGAGCGTGTCGATGTGGCTGAAATAGTTGTGCGCCGTTAGGTCCTCGGCCATCCACGCTGCCGCTCGCGTGAGGCCTGGTGACACGCTGAGCGGACCAGCGCTGTTCGCCACCCGGTATTGGTTCAAGAGAACGAGGAACTGTCGCTCGTCGGCGTCGAGAGCGACGGTAGTTGGCGAACAGGGACCGGTGGCAAAAGCGTCATACGCAGCCACAGTACAAAGGGCAATTACAGTAATGGCCACGACGAGCACTATCGCCAACAACAACGTCCTCAACTGGTCGGTCCCGCAGTTATACATCGGACACCTTCCCGAGTGCGGTGCGGGCCTTGTAGATTGCTTCTTGCCCATTCCACTTAGAAACAAGATAGCTGCCCCTGCCCACTCCGTTCGAGCGGATAGACCGCTGGAGAAGCGTGACCATCTCCTCCAGCGCCGCCCGTGCCCGTGCGAGTTCAGCCCACCCTGAGATTACCGCCCAATCTCCAGCGCAACGCAACGTGCAAAACGGGGCATTAGGATGTGGTGAACGCAGCCTCTTCTGACATACCGGGCAGGGGGAAATCTGTATGCGGCTCATCCGTGCAGCCCTGTTCGTGCATGGTCACGGATGTACTCGCCCCAGAGATCAGGAACGTCTCTCACGTAGTCGTAGATGGCTTGAAGTTCTCTCACCGCGCGCACTGATTCCTCTCGTGCCCGGTCCAGTTCGACAGCTTGTATTTCGTAAGCCTCCATGTGCTGAGCGCAGACAGGCAGAGTATCTGTACCACCGCCCACGGGCAGACAAGAGCGCCAGCCATCGGCGTCTCGCGAACATCCACCCCAATCGCAGGAACCCGCGCCCTCACTGCCCTCCCACGTTCGCATAACGTGGTTCAGTTGTTCAGCCCGTGCCTCTGCCGCCGCCAGCCGGTCAAGGAGACGGATGGTGATGCATGGCCACGATTCACCAAGACACAGGCCGCACCACGCTCTCCCCGCGCCTTGCACCTTGGGATGCTCTGCTCGCAGTTGTTCGTCTTCGGTAGTCACGACTGCACCCTTCCGGTATTATCAGTGGTTGGCCTCGCAAGCGTAGCCCGTGCTTCTGCTGCTTTCAGCGCGACTAAATTGTCTCGCGCGGCAGCCTTGTAGTGGCGCGCCTTGTCCTCTGCCGTCTCCAACATGGCCTCCAATTCCACAATGTGATCGAGCAGGCAGATGGTGGTGCATGGCCACGGCTCGCGGTCGAAATCACAGAAGACATCTACAAATCGGTTTGTCTTTATGTGTTTTACCCGCAGTTGTTCGTCTTTGGTGGTCATCACGCATCTCCGTTCGCGGCATCGAGGCCGCAGGTGCAGGGCTCACGGTCAGGCCATGCGATTAGTGAACGACATCCCTCAAGGTGTTGCCCGTACTTCTGCAAAGCTTCGTAGAGCTCTGCTACCAGCTCGTCGGTGCCCTTGTGCAGCTCGTAGTGCATATCAATTTCGACCTTGTGCGCGTCGAGCAGGGCGAGGATGACACGCGGGTCACGCACGGCATCTTGGTAAGCCCACAATGGGCGGAGGCCATCGAGCCCCTCCCCTTCCACCCGCGCGATTCCACCATCGAGACTTCCCGTGTTCGTGAGCGTTTCGAGCGCGGCTTCAGCTTTGGCTCGCAGGTCGGCTTCGATGTTGGTGGTCGGCCCGTGCCAGCGCAAGCCGAGCAACGTGCCGTCGTCGTTGACGTAGTCGTTGCTCATGCTGACATCAGCTTGTTCCAGAGTTCGATGCGAATCTCCTCTGGCATGTTGCCGTCCCGGATGCAGAATGCGCAGGTTGGCAGGCTGGGCGTTCGTACGAATGGGTCGTCGGTGTCGTTGACCTCTAGCAGGCAGGCGGTTTTGCGGAAGTCGTGGCGGCTGCTGCCACTGCGTCGATAGGCGACGTGGATGCTGTCACTGCCGGGAACGATGACCATTTTCATCTGGGTACTCCTCCTTCGAAGTAGGTGGCCGGGTCAAAGCCCGAACGTCAGTCATGTCTTTGCGTAGGTCATCTGTCGGCAATCACAATCCGCGCAGCGTTCCGGCAGAATGTGGCGGGCATCGGTATGGCCACACGATTGGCACACCCGTTCCCGCAGGGCGGCGAGGATGCGGCGGTCTTCCGGCGTGGCGTTGACTGAGGCTGGCACTAGGTTCGGATTAGGCCTACCAGGCATCGTGTCCTCCTTGCGTCAATCGTGTCACGTTAGCGGGGAAACGTCAAGTCAGTTCCTGACAGCGGCAGTCCTCGTGGTTGCACGGACCGCCGTTGTTGTGGGAGCCCGCGTGGTGACAGTCGTGGCATATGTCCTTCATGGCATCCCTGACATTGGCAACGTCGCTCCAGGCCTGCAGCACGGACCAGCGAGCTGCGGCCAGCTCCTCGTTCCCATGCCAGTGCATCCGGAAGACCATTGACTCAGCCTGAGACAGAAGGTCGTACAGGGCGTCGATGGTGTCGGGCGGACGTCCCTGCGAGGCCGCAACCGTCGTACCGCAACCGTCACATGGCACGGGACCGGGGCGGTCGTAGAACCCGTTGGCCTCGCCGCAATTGGGGCACATGTGGAAAGTGAGTGTTGGCGTGGTCATGATGTTGCCTCCTTCGTCCAGCGGATTGCGTGTAGCCATCCGGGATGTTCGCGTTCGATGTGGCGCTTCAGCGCAGCACGGAGCGTAGTGATATATGGCTGCCGGTTGTGAATCCTATCACCCTTGAGCGGCTTTCCCTCGGCGAGAGCGATAGCTCGCATCGAGGGTATCTGACCCTTCGGCCATTCGTCATAGCTCCCGCCGTTGAAGCAGACCCGGCAGGTTGTGCGGTCAAGTGTCAGCATGTCATACCAGCCGATCTTGTTCACAACCGAACCGGGGTCTCTTCGCGTAGTCATCTCAACCTCCTTCGATACCATTGTCACGCCGGACGAGCTAAGTGTCAAGTCAAATCAGGCAGGACTTTCCTCGCGCAATCGTCGCAGATACCGTGGGACGTGGGCTCGGGTGGACCCCACACGAGGATGACGCCGCACCACGCGCAGACGACTCTCATTCTCACTCCAACTCCCGCTCCGGGCACAACAATAACCAACGTCTCGGTTACGCGGGAGGGAGAATGCACCGTGACACCGCCATGTAACCGTTGAGGGTCACCTCGGCGTCGCAGGTGTAGCAGCGTTTACGCACCACGGATGGCAGCGGCCACTTCATCCGCCTCGGTCGTGCCAAGGTACCGATATTCGTTGTTGAGGTTATCGATGACATTGCAAACGGCCTGCCAGCCGCCGGAGAAGAACGTCACCTTCCCAGTGGTGGCGTCAACGATGGCGTAGTCCCAGTGGGTATCCCCCGATGGGGCGACGCGGTATCGGGGCTTGCGTGGCGTGGTCATGATGTTTCTCCTCGGGCGGTCAGTAGCGCCGCGCGCAGACGGTAGGCTACCCCAGCATAGGTGCCATAGGTGCCCCTCGCGTAGTCATCGTCGGATGGGACGTCGGGCAGATGCGCCAGGGCGTACTCGATGGCGGCGAGCATGTCCGGGGCTGCGGCCCATAGGGTGGCATTCTCGAGAGCCACGTCGTCGTCGGTCCTGTAGGCGTAGCCGAGCACCTCAACGGGCTCGCCGGGCACGTAGATGGCACGCTCGCCGATGACGCCTCGCGGCCCTACGACGAGCGGTCCGGGTGTGTGGCCCGTGTTCATGACGAGTAGCTCCTCCAGCATGAGATTGAGCAGAATGCGGGTCCGGCAAACCGGGGCGCGCACGTCCGCGATTCGCACTGGGTGGTGTACCGGAACCGGGCGATGCGCCCGCACTCGGCACAGCGATTGTGCCCGGACACGCGGCTTCCCCATGAGGGCACGGTCTCCCGGTAGGTGAACGTCCGGGCGAAGCCGTCGTGACTGATTTGCGTCGTGGTCATTGTCGTTACCTCCTTCACCTTGAGTATGACGTGACTGGCGCTAACCGTCAAGTCAGTTAGTACCTCGCCGCTGTCATGTCGGTAACAATCTGGGTGATCCGTTCGGCGGCTTGGGTGAAGCGCTCGACGTTGGATTTCGCCGCCCGGTAGGCGTCACAGATGGCATCCTCGAGGTACTCGATGTACTCGGCCTGTTTGTCCTCGGGCAGCGATTCGCGGATGGCCCTCAGGTCGATTCGCACGGCCCAAGACTCGCCCGCCTCGAGCGTCTTCTTGATTGCCCCGAATATTCCGTGCTCGGCGATCAGGGCAGCGCGGGCAGCGTCGGCCTCGACCTTGGCTTCGGCCCGCTTCTGCTCACGCGCGGCTGTGAGTGCCGCCTCGGTCGTGACGGGGCTTCCGCCGGGCGTGTCGTGAATGTACATGCCCCGGATTGTGCTTCCCCCGTAGAGCCGCCAGGAATGTCGCCCGGCCCAGCTGTCACCGAGCGCCCAGCGCCGTCCGTCGTCTGTAGTGAACTGGGTCTTGGTGACCTTCGTCACCGTGAACTCAACCGCGTCCGTGTGCCGGTCACTCTTGGGACCACTGCCCCTGTACTCGTAGAGCTTCGTTCCGATTTCCATTGTCAGGCCTCCTTCGATCCAATTATCGCAAGGAGGAGCGTAACTGTCAAGTCAATCTATGGGCAACCTTGCTCACCACGTAGCCCGCAACGAACAGGGGAAAGAGGAGCAGCCACAAAGAGCCAACGGCGATGGCGAACACACCCTCAATAGCGTAGTCACTCGTACTGTTGGGCTCGGCATCGATCCAGAGGACCGCAACGAGACCGAATATGAGGGCGCCAGCAACATAAAGAACGAGACCGAAGATCATGAGTACACCCCTCCTTCAGATACACGGCAGGAGGCGGGGCGAGCATACTACCCCGGAGGCGCGAGCGGAACACCGCCGGTTGCTCAAGCCGCACGCCCCCTGCCGTGCGTTACACGATACAGGTGACGTCGGTGAGTGTCAAGTCAAATGGTAAGATACAGGCAGCGTGCAGCCGCCATGGACAGCGCCACAACCGCGTCAATTTTGCGGTGAGGAGCAATCTTGACGAGACGTAGGGTTGAGTCTTCCGAACGCTGTAGCCGCGCGCCCGCGTTCAGGGCGTGATCTCGCAGCAGAGTGTTGCCCGTGTGGTGCAACCGCCGCGTTACGATGAGGTCGTAGAGCTGACGGTCGGCCTTGAGCCGGTCCTGTTGCTGGCTGAATGGTTCGCACCAGGCTACGGAATCCTTCCGCAGGCGCTGCATGACCGATTCCAACTGGAACGGGTCGAAACATATCTGCACGACGTTGTTCTCTTTGCACACGTCCCGCAGGAACTGCTCAGCCTTGTCGTAGTCAACCGCCCCTCCCTCGACAATAGGATCGAACACCTTCACCGCACGCACAGCAACGTGATCGTGCTTGGCGGGGTCGGGGTGACGGGACACGGCAACGACGGCGTAACAGTCAAACGTGGTAGCCGCGTCCACGCCAACGACGATGGGCATCTTGTCACCGGGCGCGAGCGGGAGGATCTCGGGGTCGAGGCAGGCGTCCCACAGCTCGGGCGGAATGAACGCGGACTCTACCGATACCCACTCATTCATATGGAGCCTCCGGAACGCCAGCGGGGTCAGGGAGGACTCCTGTTCCCGGTAATACGCCGCCCCGTCGTCTCCCTGTTGCCATGGCATCCGGCGGGCGTTCGTGCCCGTGTCCCAATAGGTGAGTTGGGAAGCTTTCGCGTTCTCCCACACTGGCACGGGGTCGTCGGGATGCTGAGCCTCGTGCCAGGCAAGGGGGCTGGTGTTCGTGCGGCTGGCGAGCTCCCCTACGGACAGCTGCCGTCCCTCGAGGCCGGTGGTGTACAGGGACTTGAGGAGGGTTGATTCCTGTTCGTATCCGGCATACGTCTCAACCAGACGCATCGAGTCGGGAATCGTGGGCACCGGGGTCAACTCATCCCAGAAGCGGAGGGCCTCGGTCTCTGTGAAGCCCCACAATTCTGTAAAGACGGAGATAGCAGGAGCGCCTCCAGCCTCGCCTCGGGCGTCAACCGCGAGGGCCTTGATCGTGGAGAAGTTCTTCAGGTTTCGGAAGGTGAGCTGCTGTAACTGCCAAATACCGGGCAAGCGATCCCGGCGAGGGTCATATCCGGGCGATAGCTCGATGGATGTTCGCACCGTCGCAAACGACCTGCTCTTCGCCTGCTCGAGGTCGTTCCCCACGGCATAGAGCTCGGAGTGACGTCCTTGCGTCTCGGCGTACCAGCGAAGGACGATTCCTGCGGCAGTAGTGTTGTGGTTGATTGTGTCCGTGACGAACGTCTCATACCCAGGAACCTCGATAGCGACCGTGGGCATCATCCCGAGGTGTGTCACGGCCTTGACCACGTCCCACCCAACAGAGGCGTCGGCGAGCTTGACAAGGGCGGCAAGTCCGTGCTTTGCCGCGCGCTTGCGAACAACATCCCGCCGGGCAGCCCACGTTTGCTTGACAGCCAGATCCGTTTCGGCAAGCTCCTCCCATATGGACCGCTCAAACACGTCAACTTGTCTCGCCCTCTTGGCGTGACGCGCTCTCGCCATCGCTACAGCGTTCTCAAGCACGGGCTCTTTGCCAAGCATCCCGATTCGGTCAGCGAACGCCAGGACAGACTCGCGGTCGCCGAAGTCAACAAACCAGTGCCAGTTTGTCTTACGGCACTCCGGGCACGGCCTTCGGTACAACTTGGCGTGGATCCCGAAGCGCATTAGCAGCCGATGCACGTCTTCAGCCAAACGCCGAGAGTTGGAAGAGTACCCGACAGATTGACCAGTAACCCACCCGTCGCAAGCGTAAAGGCGGTTGAGGAAACGAGCGATGACTTTGTTGGAGGAGCGGAACACCGCATCAGGCACGAATTTCGTAGCGGCTCCGTGGTTGTACAGCCCGTGCGCTCTGATGAAGTCTGTTACTGGATTGGACTTCCCGCCTCGGTTGCCTGTGGTTGGAACCAACGTATGCCCATCATCAATCGTCCGAACCTCGACCCCCATCGATTCGACAATACGAATGAATTCCTCACGCAGCGGACCCCGCCATTTCGTGAAGTTAACGCCGCCACCCGTCAATCCGCCGTCCGCTATAAACAGCGCAAGAAGAGACGCCTCATCAAAGGTCAGAGCATCCGTTGCTTGATCGGGCAACTCGAGAGGGACTGCGATCGATTGCCCCGGCTTCAGGTTCGCTGCTTCTTCCCATCCTGAGTACCGTAGGAAGGGATGATTGTCGGTCACAACGAGCCGTCGCCCAAGACGGGTTATGACTTCGACACAAGGGCGGGAACCGTTGTCGGTGATCCACGAGAGGACGGAGGGAACGATAACGCCACGCTTCTGATCGTAAGCGGGGAGGGAAACAGCACATCCGATCAGATCCCCTGCGCGCCGCCACGAACCGTCGGCAAGCAGAATTCGTTGATCTGCCTGAACGCACTTTCCTGACTTCTTCGGAGTGGAATAGATGCAGGTCCGATACGGGAGCTGCCCTTGCGGTGTCCGGGTGAACATGAGACGCAGGACAGCTCGTTGGTGCTCGGCAAGGCGGATGGGCTCGGATGAGCCGGGAATGTAGAACCGGGATTCGGCCCAGGCGTCGATGGCCGTAGGGGTTGTGGCGATCATCTTCCGGGCAGCGACAGCCTCATCATGGAGCTTGCGGATCGCCGGTCCCGCAACCTCGAGCATGGCGGGAATCCGGGTGTACAGGCTCGTTTCAATCCTGGTTGTCACGTTGGATCACGCGTCTCGAGAAGCATCCCCGACACGATGTCCTGAACGATGGCTGGCTCGAGCCCCTGGGCCTCGGCCCACTGAGCGACTAAGACTCGCACGTCGACCTTCTTCGGGCTGTCGAGGCCGAGGAGCTTCGCCTTCCGCTCGAGGGCCTTCAGGACAACGTAGGTCGAATCCAGATCCCGTGCCTTCACCTGCGGCCAGTGAATGCGGATGATGTCCTCGAGCCGTGCAAGGTCAATCGCAACCTCAGCCTCGAGGGTGGCCGTCACGTCCATCTGCCGGATGGCAGAGTGAATGTTCTGCCAGACCGTCGCATATGGCCAACCAAGGCGTTCGGAGATCTCGGTGACGCTCAGCCCCTCCCGCCGCAGGTCGAACACCTGCTTTCGCCGGGAGGCTATCTCGGCATTCGAGAGGCGTCCTCGATTCTTTGTGGGCACTAGCGCCAGATCAGCCATGCCTCAACGATAGCACCGGGGTATTAGGGGCGTAAATAGGTCAGAAGGTGCGTGGAATGGGCGAGTAATGGGCGTGGAAGTGTGTGGAAAAGGCGTGGAAATTGCCGGGAATCAGCGAGGCCTCCACCAGACGCCTGCCATGCCTTTCACGCTGAAACGCTTCTCTGCGCGGTACCGTCGACGTTCGGCATCAGTAAGAACGGGCAGCGCTCGGAGCCGCCGGGCTAACAGACACTTACAAAGGACCGATCCGTCGTGCGTGGTACAGACGAGCTGCGCGTGCGTGGCCTCAAGCCAAAGGCGCGCGTAGACGTTCGGCATGGGGTCGCGCGTCACAACGCCTTCTTCTTCCTTCCACCGCGAAACCCTCCCCGTACGTTTGCCTTGCGGCGCATGTCGTTCCAGTCGTGCTCATTCGTATAGGGATCGAAGTCACGGTGAGCGCCGCAGTCCCGACAGATACCGGCGAGGGTGACGCAACCGGGATAGGGTGCCTCGACCTGAAAGCGGTGGGTACACGCGGCGGGTGCTGTCACTGAATTCTCACCGCCCTTTCCTTGGCGATCCGCTTGACGGCGGCTTGCTGCCGCTGGTTGCGCCGGGCGATTTGGGCGACCTTGGCTTTCGTCGGACGGCCCCGCGCTAACTCACGCCGAAGGTTCGATGAGTAGCTCACGTGTCGAGCCCCACGTGGGACGTGTCGAACGTCGTCGTGGTGATCCGTTCGGGTGCCTCATGCCTATGATCGAGCCGCCACTGCTTTACAAAATCCCGCGCCTTATCAACGTTGGTTGACAGCATCTCTGGCTGCTCAACCTCGCAGGACGCACCACAGCAGCAAACCTCGACGATTTTCATTTCCGCTCGACACGGTACACGCCCCGGCCTTTGTCGATCGTCTTCATCGAGATCTTCGCCCCGTCCTGGTAGGCACGGTTGGACAGACCACCACGGAACTTGCCGGGGTCTTCGATGCCGGTGACAACCTGCGGACCGTCGAGCAGGGCCTCAAGAAGGGCGTCATATTTGGATGCGCGCCGCGTTACCACAGGCACATCCGCCGGGGTTGCCGGACGGAAGT
>Ga0100403_1000645_pt1 | contig 34599 bp, 34 predicted proteins | sample CryGeymet201501t_FD_83663 | JGI IMG/M metagenome (GOLD analysis project Ga0100403, IMG submission 83663) | Groundwater microbial communities from Crystal Geyser aquifers in Utah, USA - Crystal Geyser metaG 2015-01t | ecosystem: Environmental > Aquatic > Deep subsurface > Groundwater | place... | reverse complement strand
TGCTTTGAAAATGGCAGAGTCAGATCAAAGGGCCGTAGCTTCTGTGTTGAAGCTTCGGAGAAAGGACGAGGAGGCTTTAGGCAAGGAAATTCATCTGTATGATTCCTTGCCTATGGTTGCAGACAATGTGCAAGAGCTGAACTCCAAGGTCCAGCAGGTGCATAGTCTACAAAAGGAGCACACATTGACTAATGGGCTCCTTTCAAGCCACAAGACCACTGTAGCCTCCCTTGCCCTTTTGTCTGGTGTGGTGGGGGTGGAGGTTCCTCTTGAGCCTGAGGAAGCCCTACATACCCGTAAACGGTTAGGTACCCTCCAGGAGCTTTGGGCGAAGCATCAAGCCCTAAGGACTCAATTTGAATCCTTGCAGGGTGTGGTGGGGGTAAAGGTTCCTCTTGAGCCTGAGGAAGCCCTACATACCCGTAAACGGTTGAACACCCTCCAGGACCTCTGGGCGAAGCATCAAGCGCTAAGGGTTCGATTTGACTCCTTGCAGGGAGTATTGGGTGTGTGTGTTCCTGCACCTCCAGATGATGTGTTGAGGGCGAAGACAGTCCTTAACAAATTGAGGGACATGCACATCCGTATGGAGCAGAACACCAAGGCTGAGGAAGCACTTCATGGTGTCTTGGGGGTCACAATCCCAGAAAATCTGGAAGTGATCTATGGGGCGAGAGAGTCCCTAAGAACTGCACAGACCAAGCTCTCCCTCTTGCAACAGGCTCAGCAAAAGGCTTCTCTTGCAGAGAAGAATCTCTTGGTTGTATCAGAGATATCTATGGGTGATTCCAACAAGGCCATCCGGGCTCAGATGGCGCTTTCTAAGCTTCAAGGCCTGCTCAAGAGCTTGAAGCAAGCTCAAGCCGCCGTAGAAAAGCTTGCGAAGCAAGCTCACCTAGCGTCTGAGGATTGGGAGATTTCTGTGCAAGAGGTGCAGACCCTGTTAGGGTCCCTGGAAGAGTGTCCCACTTGTGGACAGACGACCCAGCACACACACGAGGACCACCAATGATCCATTTGGTTTGGCGAACCGATGTTCACCTTTCAGATGTCTCCCCAGCTTCCCGCACGGATGCTTGGGTAGACACGGTGTTTGGCAAGCTAGATCAGGTGAAGTTGGTGGCCAACAAGGTTGGGGCTGCAGCAGTGTTGGATGGTGGGGACTTCTTTCATATCAAGTCTCCTTCGCGGAACAGCCATGATCTTGTCCGTCGAACGGCAGAACACCATGAGGGCTACACCTGCCCTGTGTACTGTACACCTGGCAATCATGACTCCGTATACGGGGACTATGCCTTCCTGGGTCAACAGCCTCTAGGTGTTCTGTACGCCTCCAAGGTATTCCAGCGTCTCTACGACAACCTTGAAGTGTACTTCGGCCCATCTGCCCAAGACACCTCCAAGGTGCAAGAGTACCCCTTTGACCGTAACACAGGTGTATGGGCCAAGGGGAATCCTTTCGAGTCTAAGAAAGCGACTGGATCCAGTATGCCTGTAGTCCGCGTGGTAGGTGTGCCTTACCACGGGGTCCGGTATGACATGGCTCGTTTTTCGGGCTTGGTGAAGGGTGAGGAGGATTACCTAGTGTGCGTTGGTCATGTGTTGGCTTCCGCTCAAGGTGGTTCCATGTTTGAGGGGGAGGATATTCTTCGCTATGAAGACCTAGCGCCACTAGCCCCTGATATTTACCTATTTGGACATTGGCATAAAGATCAGGGCGTGCAAGCTGTAGACGGCACCCAGTTTGTGAATTTGGGCAGCCTCACACGAGGGGCTTTGTCACAGGATGAAGTGAGTCGGCAACCTTCCATTGCGTTGCTGAGTTTTACAGCAACAGAGGCTACGGTGCGTCCCGTCCGACTCAATGTGCTTCCTGCAAAGGAAGTCTTTGACATGGGCACACGAGAGCGAGAAGAAGCGCGCACCATGACAGTGGATGCTTTTGTTGAATCGGTAAGAGAGTCCTTGGTGGAGCAACGCCCTGAGTCCATGGAGGCCGCCATCAAGGATTTGGGTCATGTGCCAGAGTCAGTAAGAGAGCGAGCTTTGCTTTATTGGGAACGGAGTTGATCATGGAAAATCAGACGCCGGAAGAAACGGCGACCTTTGCAATCAAGAACCCTGTGTGTGAAGTCTGCGGGGCTCCACTGTACTACTCCAATAAGGGCACCAATTGGACGTGTCCAAGGTGGGACTGCAAGGCCTTCAATGTGAAGAGGGATTTGGGTGTTCGTGGGGTTTCCTACTAGCCCCACGGGTATTGTGTTTTAGGGAAGGGTACGGATGAATAAATTCACGCTGTATTGGACAAACCTTGATCGATATGAGAAGTGTCCACAGGCATTTCTGTGGTATCGAGGGTGGGGCAATATTGACGTGGGTGGAGGTCCCGGCAAGAAAAAGCCTGCCCCCTTCCAGACTTCCCGTCACCATGCCGTGATGGGTATTGTCATTGGCAATGTCTTAGACAAGCTCTACAATGATGAGCTTTGGCGTGAGCCAAATGGTCTTGAAAAACGTCTCCTCAACATGGTGGAGCGTGAGTGGGAATGGGTGACTGCAAAGCCATACAACAAGGTGGACTACCGTGTTGGGGGCTCAAAGCAGTCTTTGATTCAGGTGTGCAAGGATGGGGTTTCAGGGTTCCTTCGCACCATGAAGCACCACAGGTTGTTGGGTGAGTATGCCAAGGCAGAAGTTGAGCTCTTGGGTTGGGTGGACCAGTACAACCCCGTGGGCGGACGATCAGACTTAATCCTCCGTCGCTCCGACACTGGGATTACCATCCTAGATGGTAAGAATGCCTTGTCCAAGGGCAAGTACACCGATCCAGACCAGCTACGTTGGTATGCGCTCCTGTTCTATCTTGCATACGGCCAGATCCCAGATCGTTTGGGGTTCACCTACTTCCGCTACCCTTATGGTGCTCCCGTACTCGACAAGGACAAGAAGCCTGTGTTGGGTGAGGATGGGGAGCCTTTGGTGGAACAAGGCATTGATTGGGTCCCCTTTACCCAGGACGACTTGAAGGGCTTAGCATACCGAGCGGTGGAAGCTCGCAAGGGTATGGAGAAGGAGCAGTTTGCTCCTAAGGCTGTCCCCAGCAACTGTAAGTGGTGTGATTATGAGAGTGTGTGCGAATTGCGCATTGCCCAGAAGAAGGCCAACAGCCGAAAGAACCCCAAGAGTGTTGATGCCCTTCTGGATTCCGAAGGGTTCGTAGATTTGCAATTCTAGCAGGTTCTTTTTGGACTCTGTCTCGTGTAGACAGTCATGATTAGGAGGACCCACCATGGATCTAGATACTCGGCTCGAGGTTGTCATTCGTAAAAGGAATGACCTTGCCGCAAAGAAGCAACGTGTTGAGGGGCAGTATGATGCTGCTCAAGAGGCCCTCCTCAAGATTGAGGAGGATTGCCGAAGCAACAACATTGACCCTGCCTCTTTGGAGGCAACTGTAGCCAAGTTAGAGACGCGCTATGCGGAACTTGTTGAGGACCTTGAGAGGGATGTCTCCTCGGCAGCCGAGGCCTTGGCCCCATTTCTTAAGGAGAACTGATGAAGATTGCCGTAGAGAAGGCTGACCTTGCGTCTGCCCTTCGTGTTGCAGAGATTGGTATGGCGGGTTCGGGTACGGACCTAACCACACACTTTGTGTTCCGTATCCATTCTGGCAGGGTGGAGATCCTCACCACCAACTCCCGTGTGTGTGCATTGGCTCCTCTCACCTGTCAGTTTACAGGTGAGGATGGTGCTGCTTTCACCATTGAGGGCAAGCGTCTTACCCGCTGGCTCTCGGGTGTAGGCGATGTGCCTGTCACGTTGGAGGCTATTGGGTCCGATGTGAGAGTCCAGTCCGCAAGATCAACGATTGACGTACCCTCTCTAGACGCCTCCAAGTTCCCTTTTTGGGACCGACTCCTCAGTGAGTCCAAGGCCACCATTACGGTCCAGCCAGACCGGCTAACAAGCGCACTTAACTATGCGAAGAATTTCATCTCCGATCTGGACACCACTCGTCCAGAGATCAGTCAGGTGGAGGTCTTGGGTGGTAGCCTTTGGGCTACGGACAAGAAGGCAATCACAGTAATCACCTTGGCGGGTATGGAGGACTCCAACCTCCGCCTCCATGGTAAGGATATCCCTACGATCACAAAGTTCTTGGGTCTCAAGGAGACAGAGGAGGCCACTCTTCTGGAGCATGACCGAGCCTTGTACGTCCGTCGAGGGGACGGTGCCCTTGTAGGCACCTCAAGGCCCGTAGCTTCATTTCCCTCCTTGAATGTGGACAAGGGAGGGAAAGAGGATGCCTACTTTATCCTCAAGACCGAGGATATCCTTGCGGGGTTCCAGTGTCTGTCGGCCGCAGCCGACTGGGCTAACACTCAGATGAAGATTACCTTCAACAGATCAACCAATCAGGTTGATCTGAAGGTCAAGACTGTATCAGGTAAGGAAAATGGTTTTGCCGTAGATTGTGTGGAGGCAGAGAACACAAGCAAGATTCCTGAAGCGGGTTTCTGGGTGGACTACCCCTACATCCGGGAGATCATTGGCCATTTCTCCAGTGACACCCTCAAGTTTGGGATGCACTTCATTGGCAAGAGCGGTTATATCCGTTTCGTGCATGTCAACAACACGGATGAGTATTTGACGGTGCTTGTGTGGCGTCTCTAGCCCCCCTCGATCTTGAGGCGGTGACGCAAGTGCGGACACAGCTTGCTAAGGCTCAAGGCCTTCAGCAAGCTGTGTCTCAGCGTTTGGGTGCTGTGCAAGGTGAGATCTATTCTTTGGAGTCCGAGGAAGAGATCCTTACCTTGGTGTGCAACCTCTTCCGCACTATGATCGATACGGAGGTGACGGACAATGCCCAAGCTGTAGAGCGCCTCTTGAGTGAGGGTCTTCAATCCGTGTTTGACGACATGGACCTGAAGGTCCGCACGGAAATCAACATCCAGAGAGGCAAGGTCTCTGTGGATTTGGTGACTATCCAGACCCAAAGTGATGGCACAAGCACTGAGGGGGATTGTACAGAGGGTTACGGAGGATCTGTTTCTACCGTAGAATCTGTACTCCTTCGCGTGATCGTGATGTTGCGACGAGGAATGCGGCCTTTCATGCTTCTGGATGAGTCCTTGGGGGCCGTGGCAGAACACTATGTCCCCAATGTGGGTAAGTTCTTGTCGCTTCTTTGTGCGCGATTGGATATGGACGTGCTAGCGGTAACACACAACGCTACGATGGTAGAGTCAGCAAAGACTGCCTATCGAATCAAGAATGTGGATGGGAAGGCAAGCTTCCATTCAATCCGCTAGACCGAGGTTAATATGAAGACCGCAGGTGCAATCCGACATCAGATTCAACAGGCTACCTTTAGGTACCTGAAGAAGATTCTGGACAAGAATCTGCGTGTGGCTCCTGATAACTGTGCGTCTCATCGGGACCTGCAGTGGGATTCTGAACGCTCCTTTGGTTTCTGCTCCCATGCAGAACAGATGGGGCTTAGGTGTTCCGCCGTGGAAGATGCAAAGGGTTGCTCTTTCTATAAAGACTTGCATCACAAGGAGGCCTTGAAGACAGATTTCAAGGATTTCCTTGCAACAGCTAGTTTGGCAGAGATTGCCGTTGATTATGCCGATATTGCGGCAATGCTTTGGGTCCTACAGGAGGAGGCTCCAAACAGAGACCTCTCATTGTTAGAAGTTGAACCTCCGACCCTTCCCAAACCTGTGGAGGAGGTTCAGACACCTGCCTTGCCTGAAGAGGAGGTTCAGGCACCTGCCTTACCTACCACCAGATCATGGTGGTTGAACCCTATCTACCTATTCTTGTCCAGGCTTTTCTCATGAGTGGTTTGGCAGCAAGTCCTTTGCAGGTTGTGGCTTTCCCACAGGTGTCCCGTCAGGGACAGATCCCCCTGATGATGGAGTTCCCTGTGAATGGGGACCTAGCCCCTTTTTTGGTGTCCGCTTCTTCAAAGAACCGCGAGGTTCTGTGGGTCAACAGGGCACAAAAGGGGAAGGTTCGTGCAGCCTCGCGGGAGGTTCCAGATATACACACGTTCTTCCTTTCGGTGGCGGATGCTGTGATCTTAGAGGGTCGGGCTAGTGGGTGGGACAATATCCACCCACTAAGCAAGGAAGGAATCCTGTTGGCCAAGGCTCATGTAGAGGCCTATGAGCTAGGTCCTCTTGAAATGTTGGCAAACCCTAAGATCAATTGGTCAAAGGTGGAGTCGACTTGGGAAGTGGAGGATGGGGAGATCGTGCTCCATCTTCTCGACATGCCTGTACAACCTGCACCATGGTTACCCACAGACACGATTATGATCGTACCAGTGGATCGTGAGCTGGTTGGATTCGTTTTGTTACTGGAGGGCAGGCTGATCAGCCTCGTCCACAATGCTGCGCGTGGCATGGGTTTTGCCACAAGCCGTCAACCAGCACCACCTGCACCTTTTCATCCTACCAAGCGTCTATGAAAGATTGGCTTTCCTCTGCATTCGAGTCAGGACGCATCCTGCCTGAGGATGCCGAAGGGTTTCTTCTAGGTAGAGGGATGCGTGAGTCTACCATTCAGTACCTAGAGGTGTCCCAGTGGAAGACACCTAAGGAGCCCTGTCCTGATCCCATTTTTGTGGAGAAGTACCGTGGGGGGGAGTACTTGGAGGACCGTTTGGTTTTCCCAGCCTTCTCTCCGCGAGGCTCATTGATTGGTTTCGAGGCTCGGTCCTGGGATGGCACCAAGCGTATTACCGACTACCGTCTTCCTGATTCCAATTGGAATCCTTTCTTCCTGGGCCTGACCCCAGAGACGATGCAGAAGATCTGGGAGGGCGGGAATGTTTGGATTGTGGAGGGCATCTTTGACCGGGTGCTGGAACGTGTAATTCCAGAGACAGACACGGTGCTTGCCACCGTGCGTGCAAAGCTCTCTGACACCCATGTGGAGTTTTTGCGGAGAAACCTCCGACGAGGTGCCCGTGTCTACATGGTCTACGACAATGATGAAACGGGGCAGAAGCAAACCCATGGGTGGGTGGATTCTAAAACAGGAAAGCAAAAGTGGGGTGCTATAAGTCTGCTCAATCGGGTAGCGGTACCTTGCCAGGCCGTGTCCTTTAGAGGGGGCAAGGATCCTGGAGAAATATGGGAACAATATGGGACCCCTGGGCTGCACAAAGCGTTTGCTCACGTCCTTTAGAGAGGCACAGATGGCTGTAGAGTATTTCTTGGCAGATTCGGACATTCAGCAGAAGGTGTGGGCTCTCATTGGCAGTCACCACCCTGACCTTGCTTCTCTCAACAAGGGAGAGCTTGTTGTTGTGTTCCGTGACAAGGCGGCAAAGGCTGGTGGTCAGGTCGTTCTGGGACAGGCACGCAAGTCGCCCCCTCTGGTGAACACCTTGGCCAACGAGGAGTACAAGTTCATTCTTGAGATTGCTCAAGACCAGTGGGTGGATCTCTCCAACACGCAGCAGGAGGCTCTTCTGGACCACCTACTGTGCTCATGTCGTGTTGAGGAGGATGAGAAGACTTCCACTTGGAAGTTTAGCATCGCTCGTCCAGACATTGCCGCATTCCGTTCCAACGTGGAACGTTATGGTATGTGGTTTCCCAAGGTGGAAGAGGAAGATGCTCCCGCTCCTGAGGAAGCTTCAGTGGACACGCTCTTCGGAGAGTAATAGGCTAGTACAGTAGGACACTGAGAGGGGCATATGGCATACGACACCAAATATCGACCAATGCATTACAACGACGTGCTAGGTCAAGATGTGGCTGTCGATATCTGTCGTCAGTTCGTCAAGAACGGCACAGCCTTTCACCAATCCTACCTCTTTGCAGGACAGCATGGGTCGGGCAAGACGACTACAGGTCGAATCCTTGCCCGATCTATGCTGTGTGCAAACCCTAAGGACGGAGGGCCTTGTGATGCTTGTCCATCTTGTCTAGAGATTCTGCGCACAGGGTCTTCTGAGTGCTTCGTTGAGTTTGACGCAGCATCCAATAGTGGTAAGGCGGATATCCAGCGCATTGTAGAGGAGCTTGAGTACAGCACCCTTTCAGGTAAGCAGCGGATCTACCTCTTTGACGAGGCACACCAGCTCACCAAGAAGGCGCTTGATGGGTTGTTGAAGCCCATGGAGGACTGTCACCCTGGATCCGATAACAAGATCTTGGTGTGTATTTTCTGTACAACAGAGCCCGAGAAGATGCGAGACACGATCCATTCTCGCTGTGCTCCAGAGTTCACCATCCGTGTAGTCCCTCCAGAGGGCATTGCCAAGCGCTTGGCATGGGTGTGCGAGCAAGAGGGCGTCGAGTATGATTTTAAGGCCTTAGAGACAGTTGCAGCCATCAAGCGGTCCCATATCCGGGACGCCTTGAAGACGGTGGAAGCAATCGCACAGTTGGGGCCTGTCACGATGGCCTCCGTGCGCAAGGTCCTACAGTTGGACACCAATGAGTCCATCATCAGGATCCTGGAGAGCTTGGGTGGAGATCTTGCCTCAGCGATGGCAGAGGCGGATGCACTTGTGCAAGTGATGTCTCCTGCCACGGTGTATGCGAAGCTCGCTGAGACGGCTATACTGGCCTACAAGGTTTACTTGGGAGTCTCCAAGCCACCTTCCTATTGGGCACCTGGGTTGGTGGAAAAGGTTGGGACACTACACAAGGATTTCTTGGTGGTGTTCACCCAATGCTTTGCTAGCCGACCGGGACACCCTAACGCATCCATGTTGTCCTTAGACCTGGCAAAGTTGCACCAAGCTCGAGCAGGAATTTCTTTGCATGAGGCACCCCCCACAAACCTGCCCCCACAAGCGGCCACAACCTCTCAGGTACCTCTCCAAGGTACTACACCAAACCTTGCCACAAAAACACAAGGGGTGTTGGGTAATGTTCAGACTCTTGGGGATTTGAACCAAGAGCCTGATGGGGGGACCTCTTCAGGCGTCCGAAAGGTAGCCTATGAGACTTCCACGGGTGTTTATGTAGACCCCCGTGGTGTCCGCAAAAAGAGGGATCGCAGTGCAAAGAGTCCATCCCAAAACGAACCTGAAGTTTCAACCCATGAATTCGCTAGAGCGCTCACCATGCGCGTTGGGGAATTAAGACGTGCGGGCCGAAATGGGGGACTTTCGAGACCACCTGAGTTGGGTGGTGCTGGAACTCACTCGGATGGGGGAAGCACGGGCCGATGAGGGCACATTAGCCACATGTTTGGCTGATGCCCTTCGCTTGGATGTCACAGATGTTTTTGTGCCTTCCAAGACCTACATGAGAGACGGTCAACGCATAACCATCCATCTAATGGAAGGTTATGCGTTTGTTGCAACAGGACTATCCGAGAGTGAGTACTTTGCCTTAGAGCGCAACAGCCAGTATGTGCGTAAGGTGATCTCCTCTATGGGCCCAAATGGTATTCCAGTCCTGCAGGTGTTGAGCAACACAAACATCTTAGAGATGCTCAAACGTCTGGCGGTTGTGATGTCAGAGGACATTGAAGAGGGGATGCAGGTGAAGGTGAATCAAGGCAAGTATGCGGGCCTTGATGGAGAGGTTCTCTTTGTAGAGAACGGTTCAGCCTACCTGCACATTAAACTAAGGTCCTTTGAGGTGATCCGCGCTGTTCCTGTGGCTTTTTTGGATCCTGTGGGTGAAGAAAATGTACCATGAAACGGGGGGGTCCATGCGAGGGTATTGGTCTGGACACAAGCTTATAGACCCTTCGGAAATGGAGTCTCGATTTTCAATCGAGGACGGGATGAGCTTTTTGGAGGTCTCAGGGACAGAGACGATCTCTGAAGAGTCCTTGGAACAGTTGGACAGGGTGCAGAAGATCCTTTATCTGTTGCCGGAACGGGAAGCAGATTTTGTAGATTTGTATTACTTCAGGAAGCTGAAGCAGACGGACATTGCAGAGATCTTCAGTGTGTCCCAGCCTACGGTGTGCTATCGACTTCAACGAGCGGCAAACCGAATCAAGTTCCTCCTCTCTCTTCCTGAGATGGAAGAGGATGAGCTGGAGACTGTGCTTCACGAGTTTCTAGAGCAAGACCTAGACATCAAGATCATGGTGGGGATGTATGAGACTACTTGTCAATCCGAAGTTGCCAAGCAGCTGGGTGTAACACAAGGTTTGGTGCGTCACAGGTTCATTCGGACCATCCAGAAGATGACCATGACTGCAGGCATGGAGAAGTATGCTCGGATGTTTCAATCTATATCCGAGAACCTGAATATCCTGCGTGAAGTGCAGCGTCCTGCTTGGGGTCCCAAGATCACTCATGTCATAGAATAGGTCCACACGGTAGAGAGCCTATTCTATGGGGGGTTTAGGGTACCCTCCCCAAGAGGTTTGGTATGGGACAGGATAAGGCGGCACATAGGGTTGTGATGGCAAAGCTCATTGCAGCACGTTGGCTTGAGTCAATGGTCCATCCTGAATATCGGATGGCCGTTTACTATGGCCCACGGGATATCAAGAATCTACCTAATCTTTTGCGGTCGTTTCGAGACGGTAAGCTCAAGGTGGGCTCTGTAGATCCCATCCCAGATCTGGGCATTAGGGAAGAGTTTGATCACCTCGTTATCTGGTCTTCAGAGCGAGAAGGGTTGTTGAAGCTTCAGGGATGGTTTGAGGAACGTGAATGTGAGACCTCTGGCATTTGGTAGGAGGTCTCCATGGCCGGTACGCGGGTTCTATCTGAGTTTTCCTACCAGTCTGGTGTGACTCCCTATGTGTACTATTTCACCATTGGTGTTGCACAGACGGGTGCCGTTTCTGTGCGCAATATTCAAACACCCTTTGGCCTCATCCTTGATTCTATGTCCTCTTTGCCACAATCCGTGGTGACGGATATCACCCTTGCAATTGCACAGGTGGAGAATTTGATGGCCGCTACTTCTGCTGTAAATGGGAATTTGACTTTCACCAATGAGACTGAAAAGTCGGTCCTTTTTGTAACCCCAATGGCAAGTGCAAACTTCCGGGTCCAAACTGCAGTGGACGCCTTCGTTGTGTTGCGCATTCTTAATAAGACCACAACCGGATTCACCATCCAGTCAGGGGCCCCTTTTACTGGGACAGTTGACTATGATGTCTTCATCTGAGGTTACTTTATGGCACAGTCTCCTTTCCTTGTAGATCAGATTCAAGTAGAGCCCGCTACAACAGGCACACGTCTTCTTGATCGCAATCCCGTGGATGGGAGTCTGCGTTTTACAGATCCTTTTGTTGTGGCTTCCCTGCTTCAGATGGTGGGGATGCGAAACATCACGGGGGTCTTCGTGGTGGGGGCGGGTGCTGGTGCTGCTTATACGAGCATCCAGGACGCATTGGATGCTGTGCCGGACAGTTCCTCTCCTACAAGCCCCAGCTTGATCCTAGTGGGTCCTGGGGTATACACCGAGAATCTGGTGGTTGAGAAGGATGGTGTGCAAATAGTGGGGTTGGGTCGCCCCTCCATCACGGCTAGTTCGGGTGCCACAATCCTGATTCAAAGCAACCCCACCACAACCCCTGAGAATGTCCTGGTCCAGGCTGTCCAAGTTGTGAACACCGGGGTTGGAGGTATCTGCATTCAGGTTTCAGGTGCCGGGGTCTATGCTACAGGAAGCTTGACCCTTGCTTCGGCTCCTGTGGCGGGTGATACGATCACTATCGGTGGAGTCGTTCTTACCGGGGTGTTGGGTTTACGGACAGCAGGGGCGAACAACTTTTCTGTCAGTGGTTTAACGTTGGATGCGGTTGCCGCAGAGATTGCTATTGCGCTATCAGACCCTGCCAATGGTTTTACAGGTGTTGTGGTATCCAGTTCAAGCACAACCTCTGTTAACTTCGTTTCTTTTGTTCCAGGTGTGGCCGGAGACGCGGTGACATTGGCAACAACCTCCGCAGGTATCACAATTTCGGGTCCAAACCTTACGGGAGGTAGTGCCGCAGGTTCTACTGTGGGATTGGGTGGCATTCTGGTTCAGGATTGTGTTGTCCAAGCTACAGGGGTTGGGGGGTTTCAGATTCAAGCCGATACTGTGAACCACATCCAGGTACAGGGTGGGACATGGTCCGGGTCTTCCAGCAGTTCACTCACACAGGTTAACCAGTGTGCATCTTTTGGGTTGTTTGGTCTACAGTGGGTGAATGATCTTGAGGTGTCCTACAACACCGCAGACCCCCAACCCTCTGTGACCACTTCGGAGTACTTGGTGGCCCAATGTGGTAGGGTGGGGGCTGTGCTTCAGAGCAATGTGGGGTTGGGGTCTTTGTCTCTCCAATCTTGCCCCGACGTAGGGGCAATCACCTCAGGTGGTGACGGCTCTTTGCAGTGTGTCCTAAGCAAGGTGGGTAATTTGACACTGTCAAGTACCTTGGCAGCCTCCTGTGAGAATACCACGAGGGGTACGGCTACAGTAGCCAGTGGGACACCTACTCTGTCTGAGTCCTCACAAAAGTACTCTGTTGTTTTTGCAGCATCCTCTTCAGAGGTGCTGACTTTTGATGTGCCTCAACCTGATGCTGCCTACACCGTTCTTGTGGATTCTCCCGATGTTCTTGGCATACCGCAAGCTACATTGAAGCTGGCAGGTTCAGTCACACTGGCTACATCCACCCCCATCACCGGAACAGTTCAGGTGACTGTTCTACGCTAGGGAGACATTATGAGTGATTTCTGGGATGCCTTGGTAAAGGAAGCAAGTTTTGGTGGGGCGGCAGGTTCCATTGATAAATACTTGCAAGGTACGGAGGCGGATAGCAGCTTTGATACTGTTCGTGCTCTAACAGACAGTGGCCGGGCCGCTTTGGCTTTGCCCCTCCCAGTGTTGGCTGGAACTCGTGTCAGTTTCACCACCAACATTGGTTCCCTCCTGTCCTATACGGACGCGCCTGAACCAGGGATGCAGGGGACGGTTGTGTATGTAAAGTCTGCAGGGGGGGATGTCACCCACCATGAAGGCCTGGTCTTTGTGTCATGGGATGATGGTAAATTCCGAGCCATCCATGCAGAGCATCTTCGGGGTGTTAAGGCAAAGGGACACACCAAGACACAGAACGCTAGGGTGATGCGTGCATCCTCTCTAGGAGATCTTACTGACTTCTTGAAGGTGGCTGATGGAACCCTGATCCACAAGGCAACTAAAGACTTGTGGAGCTTCCGAAAGGAAGGAGAGGACTTTGTCCTTGAGCAGCTCTTTGACGCCTCAGGTGGCCCTATCAAGGTTTGATTCGGTGGATTCCTTATAGCGTTAGCGTCGGTAGGGGATCCACTATGCCAACCTTCATTGTGAAAAAAGTAGCTGCCCGTCACTTGGCGGAGATGCCTTCTCCAGGTCGGGTGAAGACAGCAGGAGAAGTCCGCTTCATTAAGGACCGTTCAGGTGATGAGGGTCAGTGGGGTTGGGGTGCTCCTGGGCCATCCAACCGTGAGATGGAGGATGGGTTCGAGTTCCATCCCAAGTACTTGAAGCCCTTGGCTCTAACAATGCGCTCGGCTCTTATGGCTCTAGGCCATGTGGCTTCCGCCCACGAGCGGTTCGTGAAGATCAAGAGTCGCAATATCTCCCCTGATGGAGCCCTTGGGGGTCGGGGTTATATCCAGAAGATTCCGGATATGCGTCGCCAGTTGATGAACTGTGTTGAGGCGCTCTCCGCTTTTACAGACACGATTTACGATGAGATCAATGCCCCCCACTGGGACATCTCCACTCCTGGCCATGGTCTTCGTGAACGTGACGATGTGAAGGAGATCCTTACGGACGTGGAGGAGATTAAGGACGATCCTGAAGCATGGGCAGAGGAAGAGGAGGAGGAGATGGATGAGGGCAAGGTCTCCAAGACCGCGAGTAGTCATGTAGCGGTCAACATAGATCTCCCCCCCGTGAGAGAGCCAATCCCGGAGGATTACTACCTCAAGGCAGAGAAGAAGATAATGCGTGATCATTCCCTAGAGGCACATGGTCTTGAAGACAAGATTCTCATGCTAGCTTGGGATTCTGGCTATGCCTATGGGCTTAAGCAGGATGACTTCTATCGTAAGGACTTCATCCTGCAACGTTTTTTGGCCATCCACCACAATCTGGATGCGAAGGCCATTCGTGAATTTAACGATGGGTTGGTGGCAGGCAAGAAGGCCCGCAAGGAACTAGGGAGTCAGAATGACTAAGAAAGGTCGTGTTGAGGTTCTAGGCGAAGCCTTCCTCCCAGAAGATCTCTTCACGTCTACGGATGGCTCCTCCTATGGTCTAGGTGAGACCACTGAGGTGGGCTATGGCATGGGTGTGCTTGAAGGGTTCTTTGAAGGGGACACCTCTCAGGTTCCTGACGGGATGGTTGTAGATTCCAGCATGTGGGAGGAAGACTCCTCTTTTGATGGTGGCATGTTTGGCAACAGCGAGGATCCTTTCTTTGGTGGTGAAGAGGATGACGTGGGCCTGGACTTCAGCAGTTCGGATCTGATGCGAGAGGCCAGTGTTCAGAATCTAGATTGGTTGGAGCTTGCCGAGCAAGACCCCGATAGGTTGCCCGTCAACCCCGTGGACCTTGCCATTCCAGAATTGGAAGAGGCATGGGGTAACTATAAGCCCACCACCCTGCAGGCCAACACACTGGATTTGGAAGAGGTCAGGTATCGCCAATCCCTCACAGAAGGCTCCAAGCCTAAGTACAAATTTTCCAGCAAAGACCTTGCGGATGTTGTGCGCAAGGCTATGCGTCGTTCAGCTATGGGCCACCCGTTGTCCAGTATTCTGAAGGAGGCTGCCAACACTCTTGGAGAGGAGGCACACCGTATTCAGGCTGCTATGCGTCAGGTTCAGGACGAGCATGGTTTGGCTGGCAACGTCTACATCAATGCTTCTGCATACCCAGGCTACACCAATGGCAGGTGGAACGAGGTTCTTCTCAAGAATGCCGCTGCTAAGTATATCCTTGTGGATGCCGCAACCCTTCGTGGTTCAGCTCACATTGAGAATGGCCGGTGTAAGATCACCAAGAAATTGGCTGTAGCGGAAGTGCCTTGGAACAAGGCTCTGGTGCAATACCGACCAATGCTGGAGGGCGCGGGTCGGAAGGTTGCGAGTGGGGACCCTCGTGAAGTTCTGAAGCGAGCTTTCTTGTCCACCCCTGTGAAGGAGACTAAGGAGACCCATCTCCCACACCACACCGCCCCTGTTGATCGTGTGAGCCTCTCAGAAGCTCGCCAGGCATTCGCAGAGGCTCCGCGTGAGGCTCGGCTGGTGGTTGACCGGACAGCAAGCCAGGAGGCCCTAGAGAGGCGTCAGGCGTGGAAGAAAATTGATGCATGGGTGAAGGCTGGCCTTGTGGATCTGACGGCTGCCACCTCTGTAGTGCAATCCGGGGTTACTGCAAAGCAAATGCTCCATCGTGTCGCGGCGATGGTGGTTCAGGCTAAGGGGGCTCAAGCCTTCTCAGGTCTTGAAAACGATGCTCGTCCGCCCTTGGCTACGGCGGACGAGGCTCGTCAGGCTATGGAAACCTTGCGTGCCAACCCTATCCCTGTGATGAAGGTCACAGACCTGACCCACAAGCAAGCGGTGCAGACTCTGGCCCGCTGGGTCCAAGCAGGGTTGTTGGACTCGAACACGGCACACGCTATCGCTCAATCAGGCACAAGCCCAAGAGGTATTCTCCACAAGGCTTCCACATCCATCAATGTGGTTGTGGCTGGTTATTCCGGAGTGGGCAATGACGCTCGCATGGATGTGTCTCATGTGGATGGGGCACAAATTGCCTCTGCAGTAAAGGCCGCTTCTGACCACAAGGCAAAGGCCCAAGAGCACATGGACAAGGTCGCGCGAGACAAGGTTGCTAAGACAACTCGTGCCGCAAAGTTCTTGGCTTCCGTGGACCAGAATGTGGCAAAGGTAAAGAAGGCAATTGACAAGGGTGTTCGAGGCAAGACCCTAGCGGCATACATCCTACGGACCATCCCCAAGAACCAGGTCAAGTATGTTTCCAAGACTTTGAGCCCAATCCTTCGCTCTACAGGGGCCTTGTCAGAGAAGCGGGTGTCACGCCAGTACGAGGGCCAGACGTTCCGTCCCAACGTCTCACACACGGCCCAGGTGGCTCCAGGACACCGTGAAGCAGCAGACATGCTTCAGTGGATGCGTCAGGCTATGGATGAGGGGTGGGCGGGTAAGGCTTTGGATGAACTGCTACAGCAGAAGTATTCCTCCTCCGTTCGTCAAAGTGCTGCAGCAGATATGCAAGCTTTGCGGAAGAAGCATGAGGGTGCATCTGGCTTTGTCTATGTAGACGCTTCGGTGTATGCAAGTGCTTCAGGCAACAAGGGTTGCAACCAAGGTGCTTTGAAGCACCGGGCCAATTCCATCAAGATGGTGCTTGGGATGTCTCGCTGTGCAAGTTGTGCTCTTGCCCAAATCCTTCCTGGGGGAGAGCGAGTGTGTCAGACGTACAACAAGCAGATTGTGTCCTCTTCGGAACTCCCTGAGGAGTTGGGGCAAATCCGCAAGGCGAACATTCGGTCAGCGAACATGAATGACCAACAGGCAACTGCATCCCTGTTTGCGCCATCGTTTGACCCTGATGAGTTCGATTTGAGTAATCCCACGACTGAGATCGACTTTGAAGAGGAAGACCACAACCCATTGAAGGACATCTTCTTTGGAGGGATGGAGTTCTGATGCCACTGTCAAGCCTTCGGGTTGCCTATCGTCACTTGGTTAGGAAAGCTGTGGAAGGGGTTGCGCCGTCCGCAGAAAAAAGCTTCTGGGATAATCCAGAGAAATATGAGGTCAGGGAGTTTGCTGAAGCCGGTGCAATGTCCAATGATGCAGACATTGTGAAGGATTCCGGTAAGGCCATGGCTCTCACCCGCAAAGAGATCCGTGAGGAAGCCCACCAAGTGGAACATACTCCTGAGACTCCTTCCGAGATCTTGGACGAATCTCCTGGTGGAACCCAGTTCAGCACGTTGAATCGGTACTTGGTTGAAACTGAACAACCCATCCAAGGGATTCCTTCCGGAGTAGTGGACAGGCCTATGACACCGGACCCCAACGGTCGTTTGGCATCCTTGCTTCAGCAGTGGTTTTAGCGGTATTTGCCCTATGGAGATCTCATAATAGAGAGGTCTACCCATGTCACGCAAGCTGCAAACCACCCAAAGTCCCTTCACAATGCTGGTGGCAAACCTAACAGGTGGTTCGGATCCTAGCAAGGGTGTGGCAGGTAATCCTGTCAAATCGCGCACAGGTTTTCGAACCCAGCACATTGTGGATGTGAATGTAGAAGGGCCAATGAGAGCCTACAATGAAACAGGGGCTCCAGGAATCTCTACCCACAAGGGCCTAGTGGCCGGGCTTCCGGTGGCAGCTACAGGTACAATTGTTGTGGCAGACAACGACTTCACGAATGTTGTCTCCATTTTGTTGGGGGACTTTGAGATTGTCTCTGGGGTTGACTTCGCTGTTGGGATTTCAACGGCATTGACGGCGGTGGCATTGGCAGCCGCTATTGATGCTCTTCCTGGGTACAGTGCTCCTGTGCCAGGGGCTTCCACGATTACCGTGACAGGTCCCGTAGGTTTGATGGGTAACACGAGTCGGTTTGATGCCCTCTACACGGGGGGCATCCAAAACTACACCTTGAGTCCCACCAATGGTGCCTTGGGTGGCGGGGGGCCTTTTGTAGGCCCTCCTACACTTCTTCCCTAAGAGGCTTTAGATGTCAGGACCCCCTCTCTTACCTCTAAATAAGAACAAGGTTCTCGAGTCACTTTCTCCCGAAGTGACTCGCCTCCAGGTTGTCGATGCAAGTGGCAGGACTTGTTGGCGTAAGCTGGATGAGTTGGAAGACCTTGACACTATTGTCCTTCATAGTGATGGTAAACCAATCACTATGAAGGGAGCCCCAGGTCGAAGGAAGAAGACAGACCTGAAGCCTGTGAATGCGAACATTGCCGAGGTGTTGGATGCCAAGTCTGATCACCTTAAGGATGATGCTCTCATTAAAGTAATGAGAGATAGCCCAGATTCAGATTCCATCCTTGATGTCATCTTGCAGCAGTTGGCCCAAGAGGCTGCATCCATGGAGTTTGAGCGTTTGGAGGCAGAGCGTAACGGCAGAGATACCTCTACCATTTCACTTCGTAGGGCTAATATCCTCAAATCTGCGGGGGACATGTTTCTCCAGCGCAAGAAGATTTCCGTGGCAGGAACCTTGGACTTGGATTCCCCAGCGTTCAGCGAAGTGTTCCGCTTTATGTTGGAGACCTTTCGAGGGGCTATGGTGGATTCTGGGATGCGGCCTGAGCTGGTGGAGACCACCTTTGCCAAGCTGTCCAAGCGCTTGGACGATGGATGGAAGGAAGAGGCCCAATCACGGATGAGGGGGGCTAAGTGAGCTTTGCTAACCTAGCTCGAAATATTGGTCGGCAGGATATCACAGAGACCCCATCTGAAGTTGTAGATATCATCACCTTCATTGAATCGGCTTGGGGCCTCAACATGAGGCTCTTCCCTGTTCAGAAGGTGGTCCTGAAGACCCACTACGGTCTGCCCCTTGACACAAACCCTGAAGGGTTTGACCTCTACCGTCCAATCCCCTTGGATCACCCAAACTATGCAGACCTGATTGATACTGAGCCTCGTTCGGCCTACACCAAGCTCAACGTTTTTGATTGTGGTGAGATTCCAAATGGTGCTGTGATCACCCTTTTGGATCATAAGGGTGATCACACCTCTTTGGTGTTGGGTGTAGATTGGTTCAAGGGTTCAGGGGAACAGGACACAATCACCTCAATTGTGGCAGCCATCAATGCCATCCCCAATGGTGGGTTTGAAGCAGATGGTTTCTATGGGGCCAATCAGATTCAGATTACTTCCAAGGCATTCTCCTCCGAAGGCAACGTGGCCCGCGTTGATCTCACCCCCTGTGAAGGTCTGCAGGTTGCTTTCCCCGAGCTAGAGATTGATCAACCAGGTTTTTTAACGAGAGGTCACCATTTCTACGGAGGGACCGGTGGCTTCTATCGACACCGTGTCCCAATTACCGATTGGAGACGTGAAAACCTCAAGGTCTACACGGAAGCCGAATACCTGAAGCACCTGTACAGTGTGGGCAGGAGCAATGTCGCTGAGGTCATTCCAGGCAAAGAGCGGCGGGAAATGCTTCTTAGCATTGGGAGACGTAGTGGTAAGACCCTAATTTCTTCCTGTATTGCTGCCTATGAAACCTACAAGCTGATCCATAAGCAGCACCCCCAAGGGTATTACGGCCTACCAGACAGTAACGTCATTCAGATCATCTCCGTAGCAACGGATAAGGATCAGGCAGGCTTGCTGTACCGAGAGGTGCATGGTCACTTTACGGCCTGTGACTACTTTGCCACCTATATGGCGAATGCCACACAGACCTTTGCCACGTTCCAGACCCCTCGTGATATCTCAAAGTTTGGCTCATTCAAGGACAACCCCAAGGCTCGCTTCTCTCTGAAGATCACCTTCCGATCATGTGTTGCTAAGGGTCTTCGTGGTGCTGGTAATATCGTAGTCATCCTTGACGAGGTGGCCCACTTCACGGACAAGGGTCAGTCTGGTGCAGAAGAGGTCTACAATGCTGTGACACCTTCTACCTCAGCTTTCTCCAAGAAGGACCCAAAGGACAAGAGGCGACCCATTGGACCAGTAGAGGGTCGCATCATTCTCATCTCGTCCCCTCTAGGGCGACAGGGGCATTTCTTTCATCTATTCCAGATTGGAATGCGAGGGGGCCGCCCTGCGGAGAACATCCTCTGTATTGAGGCCCCAACGTGGGAAGTCAATCCTACGGTGCCTGCTTCAGAGTTTGAGAAGCACTATGCTAAGGACCCTGCAGTCTTCTTTACGGAGTATGGTGGACAGTTCTCGGATAGAACACGAGGGTGGCTTGACGGCACCAAGGATTTGTCTGAATGCATTGATGTGAACCTACGCCCGAAGTATCGGGGTGCTCCTCTTGCACCACACTTCATGGGAATCGACCTCGCCCTGGTTGGAGATTATTGTGCCCTCTCCATTGGGCACCTCAACCCACAAGGTGAGGTTGTGGTTGATCTGATGGTTCGCATTAAGGCAGGTGAGGGAGACTTTGCTCACCTTGAGCGTTTGGAGTTTGATGGGGTGGCAGATTGGGTTTTGGATTGGTCTAAGAAGTTTTACATTGCCGAAGGGATCTTCGATCAGTGGGCGGGAATCCCTTTCCAGCAGGCGTTGGAAAAGCGTGGGCTGAAACAATTCAAGGCAGTACACCACACCAATGTTTTGACCAGCCAAATGTTCCAGAACTTCAAGGACCTGATGTACGACCGTCGTTTGAAGCTCTACAACTGGCCTATCCCCGCAGAAGAGGGGAAGGACTACTGTGACTACATCCAAGAGTTGCTTGAGCTTCAGGCTGAGATGCAGTCTAAGTACATCATCAAGGTAGAGGCACCCCAAGCGGAAGGCAAGCACGACGACTACAGCGATGCTTTGATGCGTATGGTTTGGCTTGCCACCAACCATGTGGGCAAGAGTATTAGTTTTGGTGGAAGATCAGGGCCCACGTCCTTCAACACTAGCCTACCCTCGAATACCACCATGGTGCAAGCACGCCTTCGGGCAAAGTTGGGGGGTTCGGTGATGTCAAGGCAACCTAATCACCCTATCCATCGTGGTGGTAGAGGTGGTGGGCACAGGTAGGTGTTGCCACTTGTGTTTTTTGGGGGGGTGTCTCTTGCCACAACTGAGTCATGCCAATGCGTCTGAGGCTAATGACGTGGTTCTATGTTTCCCAGGGGACAGGTACCCTGTGGAAGTGGGCCCTAACCTTCGTTCCACGGGTTGGCGTGGAGGTCTCTGGGTTCAGTATGTGGCTGGTGACCGCGATTGGACAGTAGAGGCCAGTGACGGCAACTTTGCCGCAGGTTTCTTGCTGTTCCCCTCCGAACAGTACAACCAAGTCGGGCTGATTCAGGGTGGTTTTGACGTGGGGTCCAATGGCAACTGGATTAGCACACAACCTGCTACAGGTGTGGGCGGTCAGAATGTGGTGACCATGATCAATGGGGGGTCCCGAACCCTGTTCCGATTCTTTGAGACACATCGTCTAGTTGGCGGAGTACGCACAGGTGCCACAATCACATACACCCTTCAAGAGTCTCTTTGGATTTCAGAGAATGGTCTTCTCACAAACGATTCCGCATTTGATCTTGGGACAGTAGGAATACCCAACCCTGTGTATGTGGGTATGGTATCCGCTATCCCCAGCAATCGAAATGACGGGCGTTTGGGTCTGGATATGAAATACTAATGGGCAGGAATAGTGGCCAAAGATCGGCGTTAGATCAAGCCGTCCAACGTAATGTGGACGCCGCTTTGCGTGCGGTTACGGATGCTATTGGTGTCTGCAAGAAGGCGGAGAGAGAGCGTGGTCCAGAAGGTAGGCGCAGTGCGCAAGTAGCTAGAGACCTATCCAAGGTTCGGACCCTGCTGGGCTCTGTTCGCCGCCTATCTCCGGGGTATGATACGGAAGATCCGGACCTCATGTCCGAGGATTTGCGAGCGTCACAAGCTCGTGAGAAGGTTGTTGCTTTGCGTGAGGCTAAGCTTCTCCAAGAGGCCAAGGCGCAAATTGATCCTCGGCGTGACGGAGAGCAATAATGGCAAATAAGCAAGACGGCCTTGAGGTTGCAAAAATCCCTAGTGGTGATGGGAAGCCTACGGATGCAAATGTAGGTAAGGCCATTACAGGGAAGCCTAGGAAGGTTGTGACCACCGCTATGCGCACAAAGTTTGCGGCCACAGGTGGGATGACTTCTGGCAACGTCATGGAAGGAGCCGGGGGCAACTTCTACTCTCCTGAGCTTTCCACCGACTTTCTTGAGTTACCCCAAAGTCTCCATGAGGCCTGGAACTACTACAGATTCTTCTACCGTACTGAGCCCTTTGTAGGACAGGCCATTGACCTGCATACCGAATTGCCTTTGTCTAAAGTCAAGATTGGTATGCCCGAGGCAAAGGATCGGGCCATTGCAGAAGCGGCGGTTGCTTTCTGTACCAAATGGGCAAGGAGAACACACCTACTTCGTAGGTTGATTGCCATTGTGCATGAGCTTTACCTAATTGGTGAGGCCTTCATTTGGATGGAGGATGCCAACCCGGATATGCCTGTAGAGATTAGGCATGACCTCGTGCGAGAGATTCTGGGGGAGGGTGCGGATGCAACGGCAGTAGAATCGGAAGTCCTACGCCCCGATGCGGATGAGCGGGCTGTGAAGTGGCTGAAGAAGAACTACAAGGGGTGGACAGGTATGCGTACCTTGCCCCCCGAGCAGATCCTCATGGAGTCCTTTAATTTCACGGATGAGCGTATCTTTGAATTGATCCCTGACTCCAAGACAAGGAAGGTCGTGGAGAGGGCAAATAGCGGAGATCCTCAGGCCATCCGCATCGTTTCCTCTATGCCTCAAGAGGTTGTGGCTGCTATTAAGAATGGTGGCAATATCCCATTGAACACAGACCCAGAGGCTGGGTCTTTCATCCACTACATGGCCAACTCCAAGTCGGACTATGAGCCACGCGGACACTCCATCCTAGAGCGGTGTATTCGTACCCTTGTCTTTCGGGACAAGCTACGGCAAACAAACACCAGCATCGCCTCCCGCCACATGACACCTATTCGTGTAGTGTGGTCAGAAAACATGGATGCGGCGGATATTGAGAACCTGCGTGAGCAGGTAGACTTAGCCTTGATGGACCCTGACTTCTCCATCATCTCCAATGCCGAGATCAACTGGAACGAGATGGGGTCAGACCAGCGTCTCTTGGACCTGACTTCGGAATACGACTTGACAGACCGCCAGCTCTATGCTGGCCTAGGTGTTACAGAAGGCCTCCTTTCAGGTGAGTCCGCCTATTCAGGTGACCGCATCAACCTAGAGGTAATCAACACCAGGTACATGCTGCTGAGGGAGTTGATTCAGGACTTTGTAGAAGATGAGGTCTTCCGTCCTATGTGTGCTCGCATGGGGTTCATTGAAACCGGAGACGATGGTGAGGAAGAGATCATTGTCCCTAAGCTGACCTTCACCCGCTTGGCGCTGCGAGACAACAATGACACCTATGATGCGCTGTACAACCTCTATCAGAAGGGGTCACTGGATATTGACGTGATCCTTGAGCTCCTCAACATTGATCCAATCAGCACACGGGACAAGTTGAAGAAGGATATGTTCACTGTCAATGACGCCACCTTCAATGAAGTCCTTCGTGGGATTTACTCTGAATCCGCACGAAAGATTGCAGAGAACTCAGATTCTTCTGAGAAGCTTAGCAAGTACTTGGGTCTGAAGTACACAGCACCCAAGGAAGACACGGGTAGGTTCTAGCTCCTTGGTTCTAGCTCCTTGGTAGTCAACCTATCGAATAGGCACGTTAGGACTACTGTTGGAGCACGCCTATGTTTAAGACCCCAAGAGCATATTCCCCAATCCTTCGTGAGTTTCTAGCAGGGGATTCTAAGTGGACAGGGGAGGGTGACAGTACTCATGTGGGGCTTTCCATCCCCCTGCCTGCCGAGCTTGCCAAGCAATACCCATCCTTGGGGGTGGAAGATTCAAGCCCTCCCCATGTGACCTTGCTCTCTGTGGGGGAAGTTCCTCCACAGAGGATGGGCGAGTTTGTGTCCATTGTCAAGGGCGTGCTAGACTCTGGACCTAAAAACATTCGTGCTGCCATTGTGGGTGTGGATTCTTTTGTTCATCCACATGCAGAGCGAACAGTCTTCTACACCCCCATTCATTTTTCGTGTGACATGGGGACGGTTAGGGACCAAATCGCCTCGGCTTTGTCTGATGCAGGTTTTGAGGTTGACAACAGTTTCCCGCTGGCCTTTAACCCACACACAACCCTAGAGTATCGGGATGGCTTGGTCCATGAGCATGGCTATGGTAAGCCTGTGCCACACGGAGCTTGGGATGTGGATGAGATTCAGGTGTGGGGGGGCTCGAAGGTACACACATTCAAGGTGGGATCCTCTCAGTGGAAAGTGGCATCCCGATACCTGAAGGCCTCTACCAATCGGCAGGGGTGTATCATTGCTGCGGGTGTGTGGGGTGGTTCGCGTGCTCTCCTGAAGAACCGAGATCGCAATTACACCCCAAAGTTGAAGGTCTACCATCAAGTGCGAGATGGGGTGGAAGTCCTGTACATGAAGGATGAGATTACAGGGTGGGTTGAAGGCCTAAATGAGTTTGGTATTGGGGTGGTCAACTCTGCTCTGTCTGTGGCTCGGGATGAGGCAGAGAAGGTTCTGGTAAAGTCCAAGGGCAAGAAGTCCAAGGACGGGGAGAGGGTCCTTAAGGCTTTGGCTCAAAAGGATTTGGATGCTGCTGTGGAAGTGGCTTGCAATTTCAAGGGTGGCATTAAGGGGCACACTTTTGTCTCGAATCCTGACACCACCAAGGCCATTGAGCAGACCAGCAAGCATGATTGTGTGGTCAAGACCTTGGCAAACAACCGTGTCCATGTACGTTCCAACCATGGGATGGCTCATGAGGATGCGGGATACACGGATGGGGAGAATTACGTCTCTTCTGTCTATCGTAGGGATAGGGCTAAGGAGACGCTTCGAGGACTGGAATCTACCGAAGAGATTGCCCCTGCCATGTACCAGAAGCATAAGGGTGATGGGGAGCACAATTCCATGGTCCGTAAGACGGACAACATGAGAACTTCCAGTCAGATGGTTCTGGACCTCACCCAGAAGATTGCCCACCTCTACCTGCTTCCAGGGGAAGTGGAGTTCGAGGGTCTTGAGGAGGATCTCCCCAAGGGATTTCAGCCCAAGCTGATGCTGAAGGTGTATGACTATGACACCCCTGAGTCTTTTGCAGAAGCTAAGGCCGTTCAACGCAAGGTGGCAGGACTACTTCCCATCATGCGTGCAGGGTACAATTTGCGGGAGATGGCCAAGCAACTCCTCCTCCTCGAGGACCACCTCTTCCATCCAAGGAAGAGGTGTAAGGATTGCATCCGTAAGCACATCCTTACCGCAGAAGCTCTTGCAGAAGAAACAGTCTCTTTGGACGATGGCACCAATGCTGTAATCCTTGTGGGATTGGCAGATCAAATTCGTGAGGTATGGGCCATGGTTCAGGATGTAGAAGACGCTGCTGGCTATGTGGGGGTGGCACAAAAGGTGCGTGCCATTCGCAAGGCTCTGGTGGACGTGGTGGGTTCGGTCCGTGTGGCAGGAATGCTTATGGATTTCCCTGAAGTCAAGCGTCCGGTTTCCAACACACACTTCTACCCGCTCCACGGCAAGAAGTACGTTCTGTCTGATGATCCTGGGAACATGGTTGCGGAGGTTTCAGGAGAGGAGGACCCAGAGGGTGGGGCTACTTTGATTGAAACAACCCACCCACAACCCTACAGGTTCCTGTGGGCATATGACATGGACAAGGGGGACGTGCTCATGTGGCGCGTTACGGATGGTGTCCTGAAGGTCGTAGGTCCTGCCTATCGTTTTGAATACAAGCTTCTCCAGCTCGATCGTCTAGGGGAGTTGAACCGTATCCCCCATGCTGAAGTGAACCTAATTGGGCGTGAGATGTTCCGTATTGAAGACAAGCATCTGGAGTCTTTGAAGCAACACATTGAAGAGAGCAAGGATGACTTCCAGAAGCAAGTCGACCGGATCACCAAGCAGGTCTTTGACGAGGAAATCCTCCCCTCCATTAAGAAGAGCCTCTCTGACCTGAAGCGAGGAGTTGTTCCTTTTGGCTTCAAAGTCAATGAACGCATGTTGTCCCACAAAGATGCAGAGAGCCAGATGCGACACCACGTTGTACAAGAGGCCCTGAAGCCCTTTAAAGCTCGTTTGGTGGAGAAGAGGCTGCGCAGTGAGGGCTTGGACCCCGACGCTCCTGGAGTGGACAATCAGGCCGCCTATTGGGCTGTCCATGATGTCATTGGCAAGTTCTGGGGCACCTTTGAGTCAAGTGTTCTAAACCGTGTGGCTTCCAGATACCTAGGAGTCTGATATGTCGCATTCGGCCATTCGTGTTGCTGCTCGATACCAACGGAAGAAGAAGATCCAGACTCAGTCTGGTGATGAGGCCGTGGTGTATGAGTACAGCGACCGTCAAATTGCCAAGCGCCATAAGGAGAAGGCCGAAAGGATTGAAGCTCTCCGCAAGCAAATGTCTTCCTTGCGTGAGCAGGCCCGCAAGGACCTCAAGGCAAAGGATGCAGCCACTCGCCTTACCGCTCTTGCTGTATGTCTAATGGATGAGACATATGAACGGGTGGGGAATCCTAAGTCTGCAGAAGAGGGGCACCATGGGGTGACCAACTGGCTGGTAAAGCATGTGTCCTTGAGCAAGGGAAAGGCTACCATTAGCTATGTGGGGAAGTCAGGGGTTAAGCAGAAGAAGGAGGTCACCAACAGTCGTGTGTTGGATGCCTTGAAAAAAGCCCTAGAGGGTAAGGAAGGCAAGGAGAAGATACTCTGCGAAGGGGAGGACTGCGATATCTTGGCGAAGGATGTCAACGCATACCTTGCCCCCTTTGACGTGACTGCGAAAGACATTCGAGGGCTACATGCCAATGAGGAAATGCGCAGGCAACTAAAGGAGATTCGTGGGGGGGCCTTGCCAGAAGACCCCAAGAAGCGAAAGGAGGTCTTGGACAAGGAGTTCAAGAAGGCTCTGGACCTTGCGGCTAAGGCAGTGGGGCATGAGCCTGCCACACTTCGTAGTCAATATCTGGTCCCTGGGTTGGAAGAGTCTTACCTCAAGGATGGTACTGTGCCTGACACTCTGGATAAGGCCGCAAGGGTTGCTTCCCTGTACCTGGCCACCAAGTCCCAGGGTCAACGTGAAGATGAAGGGGCAGAGGCCCTTGTACATCGCAAGCCTAAGATCAAGCCTCCTAGGAACGATCTGCGTAAGCACCGTGACACGTCAGATCCCGATGTGGATCGGGATCCGGATGCCGAGCAGGATCAGAAGGATCGTTCACACAACTGGAAGGACATTGGTGCTTCCATGGTTGCGGCGTGGGAGCGTAAGGCTAAGCCTCGCAAGGTTCGTAAGGTGCGAGAGGTTGGTTCAACTTGGAAGGTGGACAACACTTGGTCTGCCAAGAAGATGCAGGACGGGAAGCCCACTGTACAGAGTGGGTTCACTAGCCAAGATGCTGCGAAGGCTTGGGTGGCAGGTACAGATTCTAAAGCGAAGCCCAAGGAAGAAGTAAAGCCAGACCCAAGTCCGGAAGATCTGGACAAGACGAAGAAGCAGGAAGAGGCGGAAGCAAAGGCGGCTCTGGGGGAGGCTACGGCCCTCACAACCAAAGTGTTGGAGGGTCGCGGGATGGGAGCACTGCCCGACCCCTATCGGACACGTCTCAAGGGCTACTTGAATCGTCTGGCTCCAGGCATGACGAAGGCATTCCTGAAGTCGCTCGCTGCAGAGATGGATGCTCTGCCTAAGGATCACCCCGAAGGCAAGGAAGCGATTGCTGCGGGTGATGCGGCGTTAAAGGTAGATTTCAGCAAGATGCCTCCCGAGGAAGCGGCCAAGGCGTTTGCTCAAGCAATTTTTGCAGAGCAGGTGACGTTTAACCCCCTTATGCTGGGTGGCGTGGCTGTGTCTGACAAGACCACCCCCATGACAGGTGACCAGAAGGTAGAGGCGGAAAAGCAACGTAAGGAGCGCTCTGTACAGGCCCTGAAGATCTACAGCCAGATGGATGCTTCCCATCGGGAGCTTGCGGTCCTTCGGTGCAAGGAAGAGTTGAAGGATTTAGATCCTGAATCTCCTCGTGCAAGGGAGATCTCTGGGATCATGGATGGGGTGGTAATGGCCGCCATCCTCAAGGGGGAAGAGACCAAGGGGGTCCAGATCTCCAAGAGGACTGCAACCCTAGCACAAACGCTGTCTCGTGTTGGCAAGGAAGATCTTCTTCTGGGGACTGTATCAGACCTGAAGTCTCCCCAGGGCCAGAAGGCTGTGCGAACCGCTCTGGGGTCTATGTCAGATATGGAGCTGACAGATTTCGTGGGAAGTGGCGCGCTAACCCCGTTCACAGAACTTCTCACGGCAAGGAAGAACATTAAGGGACCTGACGGGGAGGTTATTAAAGGAGGTGGGGATTACCGCCTGTTGGATCAGGAGCGTCAGGCTGTTCGTAAGCGTATTGAAGATGCCGTGGTTGAGGACATTGCTCTTATGGATGACTTGGTTGGAGATTACCTAGAGGCCAATGGTGTGGAGAACACCCAAGATGCTAGGGACAAGTACCTCCAAGAGAAGCGCAAAGAATCCATTGAAACGAAGCACCCTAAATTGGCAGAAGAGCTTCTTGGTGAAGGCAATGGGGAAGCCAATGCCAACCGTATGTCCACGGAGGAGCTTATTGCTATGCTAGAGGCGGAAGCTGCTGAGCAAAGGAACCATGTCATGGATTCCTTGGGTAAAGACTTTGAGAATGCCCCTACTACAGAAAGTGCGGCCATTGCCAAAGCTGTACAGGAAGAGGGTAACACCAATGCCTTGAGCCAGAAGAGGGTCCAGAGGCATCCTGGAGATGTCTGGGAAACGGATGCAGGCTTCTGGACACTTCTTACAGATGGGAGTAAGCAGGGACCCTTTGAGAGTAAAGAAGACTTGACATCTGCAGGGTCTAATAAGGTTGCAGGGTGGGATTTCACACCTTGGGTGTTCCTAAAGTCAACCTGAAAAAAGACCCAAGAGTCCCCCGTTAGGATCCCTATATCTAAGACTTATAGGCGAGAACTAATCTCGACCTATGTTTTAGGTTTTGCGACCCTTCCAGGAGAACCAGCAATGGCTAACAAGCTCACCCGCCAAGGCGCTAGGAATCTCACGCAGGAAATGGATCGTATCGCTTCGGTGATCCAGCAACATGCTGATGTTCTCGGTATCCCTGAGAAGGTTGCATTGGATTTTGCCAAGCGTTCGGATCTTCTTTCTGACGCCATTGAGATGACAGCAGTAACAAACTACCCACTTATTGCTGCTTCCGCTGAAGAAGTGGACGAGTCCGCTGAAGACGAAGCCCCCGCAGCTTCGGACAAGGAAGCTAGTGCCGAGTGGTCCGCACCTGCAAAGGATGAGACGGGTACTTCCGTCACACCTGCACAGGGTTGGGATCCCAATGCCATTGCTGACGATCATGGCGGTCCCTTCAAGCAGGAGGGGGACGAGCCCTACATGTCAGGTGCCTTTGCACAGAACTGGTTCCACCAGCTCCGTGACAAGCAGCAGGCAGGACAGGTCCCCGGCGTGGGCCATTTTGCCGCTCACATGACCCTGACGGCTTGCTTGGCCGATATGACTACAGCTACCCTTTCGGGTGACGCCAGCCGTATTGCTTCTTCCTATGCGTCCCTTCAGGATGCCTTTGCATCCCTTCCTAAGGAAGCAGCAAAGGAAGCTTGTGACGAAGGCGAGTCAGAGTCAGACAAGGAAGCTTGTGGCGATGAAGTCGAAGCAGAGATGGACAAGTCTGCCTCTGTAGATGACACCTTCGGGTTCAACCTCTTTAGCTAGGGGTGTGCCTTGAACCGCTTCGCTGAAAACCACGTCAACTACCAGGAGAGGGCTGCTGAGTTCTCTCCTGGTGATGTCGTTGTGCCCTATGGTGTGTCTAAGGACATGTCAGGTCGTGTGACTGCCGTTTGGCCCGGTATTGGTATGGTGGACGTGGAGTTTCCCATGGGGAACAAACGTTACCCCGTGGAAGACCTCCAGCGTGTGGATGCTGACGATGCGGGGGTGGTGCCTCCCTTCTCCAATTCCACTCCCGGTGGTGTGCCTGTTGTGGAGGTCAGTGGTGGCCCTGTAGCACTCCTGCCCAAGAGCCAAACAAGGGAAGCCAATGCACAGCGTGTTGCTGAGGCTTTCGTGAAGCGGGCTCTCTATTGGTCCGGAGCGGATCGACAGTATTCGGCTACAAAAGAGGAGCAGGCCACAAAGGTCTACTTCTGTCCTAAGTGTCGGGCGCAAGGTGTGGAATCACAGCTTCGCCATGCCAACTACAAGCGTCGTGGTGGGGTGTCTGAAAGGCTTCTGGGTTGTGGGATTTGCCTCTTCTTGATCAAGAAATCTGATATCCCCAATTGCCCTGACCACCAGACGACTGAGGAGCCCTAATGGCTTTCCTACGTTTTGCCAATGCAATGGTGGTGAAGCCACAGATCACAACTTCGGGGTGGTCTAAGGTTCGCACGGCTTCTGTTGCCCCAGCGGTCAACCTCATGGCACAGGCAGAGGAGATTCTGGGTGAACCCCTAGACCCTGCTAGGTTCCTAATCTCCCATTGTACGATTGTGGCTTCTGTGGATGTGGAGAAGGTTCCCAATGTGGTTCTGGGCAACATCAAGGTGGGGAAGCACGGTCGGGTCATCAACCGCAAGTTTGATGACTACTACGTCACCCCTGACACCTTCAAGTACATCAACAACAATGGCGACTGTTGGAGTCGAGATGTCCTCTTGATGTCTTTCAAGACCTTCATTGCAGGACAGAACTACCAAGAGCACGTTCAGATTGAAGAGCAGTCCAAGGGGCGGCTTATTGATGCCGTGGCTCGGGATATTGGAGAGTCGGTATACATCGACATCCTTGTGGCTACGGATCGCAAGCACAAGCAGCTCATTCAGGACATTCTGGATGAGAAGATGTCCACCCTTTCCATGGGATGTACCACGGCATACACCATCTGCACCAAGTGTGGAAACGTGGCTGCAGATGAAACGGATCTGTGTCCCTGTATCAAATACGAAAAGCTGAACAAGTTCATGGACGAGCGTGGACAGCAACGGGTCATTGCAGAGCTGTGTGGGCACCCAAGCCTTGGGGAAACCGCTGGGGTGGAGTTCATTGAGGCCTCTTGGGTGGCCAACCCTGCGTTTAAGGGTGCAGTTATCCGTAACATCCTTGATCCTGTGGGCATTGCCAAATCCGAGATGAGGGTTCAGGCAGAACTCAATCGGATTCCTCAAGTGTGGCAGGGATCCAATTACCTCAAGGCCGCATCTTCTCGTCAGGCTTTTGACTTTGGGGAAGAGGATGGGGGTGGGGAAGAGGAAGCAGCACCCGAAGAAGCACCTAAGGACAACAAGTCCAAATTAGAGGACCTTGCCGACAAGGTGGAAGATCAGGTCACCAAGAAGGTGGAAGAAAGGGTTCAGAAGGAGCTGGAAGAAGAAGATGTGAAAGATGCAATCTCTCCAGAGAAATCTTCAATTGCTCCCAATAATTCCATTATTAGGCAAGCCTATACTCAGGCAGTAGGGGGTTTGCTCCGCACTGCTTCGTCTGAAGTTGCTTTTGTTGATGGGTTGGCTTCTTTGAATCTGGCCTATGGCATTGAAATCCCTCTGAATCTCTATCGAGTCGCCGTCAAGGTGGGCTCGTTGTCCGCATACCCCTCGCAAGAGAGGTATCTCACTACATGCTCACATGTGGTGGGTTCAAATCTCAATTCCGCTGATGCCAGAACGTTGGTTCGCATTGGCAAACTACTTTCCCGAATGGGGAAATAGAGAAACCCCGCAAGGAGACCACAATGGCTAATCGTCAGCGCTTGTCTTGGAGTCAAGGGGCACTTCCCGTGGAACGTGCCGCTGCTGCCCACCCTGCCACCCCCGATGAGGGCGCGGCTCACCCTGCACACACGGAAGATCCCGGTGTGCATGACTACGAGAATGGGGACACCTCGGCTTGGGCCGAGGATCCCACCTCGGGTCCTTACCCTGCATCCGCACACCCTGCCACTCCGGATGAGGGTGCTGCTCACCCCGCATTCAAGGCTGCGGCTCAGGACCTCCGTGCTGCTGTCGAGCGCAAGGCAGCTCGTTGCGTTCGCATTGCCACTGCTCTCCTTGGCCACAAGGTTGCAGAGTCCATGGTTGAAGACCAGGCACTTGCCTTCATGGACCTGAGTGATTCCGCCATCACCGCCACCCTAGGCCGCCTTGCTGCTCTTGTAGTGGCCGGAGAGGACGAAGAAGAGGAGGTTGAGGACGAGGTTGAGGACGAGGTTGAGGACGAGGTTGAGGACGAGGACGTTTCCAAGAAGGCTGACGACACCCTTCTCCGCAAGCTCCTTGCCGAAGAGGGGATGCTAGAGGAGGAGCCTGCCCCTAAGGGTGCAGAGAAGGCCGCTCTTGACCAGATCCTTGCTGCACTTCAGGGAGTCTCCGCTCGCCTTGATAACCTTGAAAAGGGGGTCACTGCTCCAGAGGTTGCTTCGGATGACGAGCTTCTTGAGCAGATGTTGGTCGAAGATTCCGTTGACCCCGAAGTTGATGCCATGCTTGCGGAAATGGCAGACGAAGATGCCCTTGACGAAGATGCCCTTGACGAAGATGGCACTGATTTCGACATTGACATGGGTGGGTTGGAAGACCCCATGGGCCTCATGGACGAGGAGTATGTCAGTGACGAGGATGATGCAATCCTCAACTCTCTGTTTGCGGGTCAGTCCCTCTTTGCAGGTGAAGAGGAAGAAGAAGAGGTTCCTGCAGCCAAGACGGCTGCCCTCAAGCCCCGTCCTAAGAAGGCCTCTGCCGGAGCAACTCGTTTGGGCGGCGTAAGCAAGGGTGCCAGCTCTGAGATTGCAGATCTTGAGGCCCTTTGGCCTTCAGCACCTGACCTCTCCAGCCTCTACGGCCGCTAGTTCCCTCTAGGAAACCGTATCCCCCGAGAGAGATACGGTTTCCTTGTTTCTCCAAGGTTTAGTCAGAGCACCTGCTCCGGACAAATAAATCTTCGGTAATCATTAGATAAGGGCCTACATATAGTAGGTAACTATGGGCTGGTTGGATTTCCCACAAGCCTTTCTTGAACCCCCGTTCCTGTGAACAATGAGGAGAAGCTAAAATGCCTCTACTTGGACAGGCGAGTGGTGGATGGACTGAGTCAAGCTCAGCGCTTCGTATTCTGCACCTTGGTGTGCGCAATACGATTGGCGTTCTTACGGCTGACGCGTTCACCCAAACCAACCCGCCCATCGTAACCGTCCTTTCTACGATCTCGACCAACGTTAGCACTGGTGTCTTCGGTGTGCTTTCGGGATCTGTAGCTTTCTCGCGTCCTGACGCGGGTTCCAACCACATCGGTGGCAACGCTGAAGGCCTCGCAGTTCCTGCGCAGGAGACCTTCGTCCGTCCTCTCGGGTTGTTCATCAACTCGGCAGCCGGAAATGCCTTCGAGAATCAGTCCGCTGCTGCTTCTGGCAAGTGCCCCTACGTTTCGGCGCAGGGCGCCTACGCCAGCGGTCTGTTTGAGACCCAGGCACTCGGGGCTTCGACCGGTGGTGTTGCTCTCGCACAGGGGGCCGCTCTGACCTACGTCACCGGACAGGCCCTCATTGCTTCGCGCAATGGCTACCTGATGCCTTCGGTTGACGGTTCTGACGGTGTCACCTCACTCGCCAACGCAGCTAACTCTGCGGATGTCGAGCACGGTGTTGCTGTTACCACCATTGGTGTCCTCAAGATGCCAGCAGACTCGGTCCAGGCCGAGCTTGTTTTCGATCAACGCATTTAAGGAGGACCTGAAGATGGCCGCTAGTAACGCTGTTCGTCAGAAGATCATCCAGGACTTCATCGGGACTCCCCGTGGTCGTGCGAAGCTTGCTGCTTCCATGACGCAGCCTCTCAGGCTTCGTCGCGACTACATGGCGGTTGGTCGTAAGACCTTCCTCGTGGAGCAGCTCCCTGATGGTGCCCTGCCTGTCTACGACAAGGACCCAGATGTCACCGCATACGTTGTTGGTGAAGAGGGTGAGAACATTCTCGCCATCACCAAGCCACGTCGTGTGATCTTCCCTCTGTTCGAGATTGCCTCGAACCCAGAGATTCCACTCACCCAGATCAAGGAGCGTCGTTTCGACCTCATCGAACGTGCCCAGGACCTCGCTCGCGCGCAGATCCAGGCCGCTGAAGATGAGCGCGTATTCGCGGTTCTTGACGCAATCGCTACCAACGGCTTTGACTCCATCGCCGGTGGTGAGAACCCTGACGTTCCTGTCGTTGCCCCAATCTCGGGTGCAGTGCTTGCGGACGCCTTCGCTCTCATCGAGCGCCACGACCTTCGCGTTGCACGCATCTACATGAATGCTCGCGATTATGCCGACCTTCGTAAGTTCGGCCGTGACATCCTCGATATCGAAAGCCAGCGTGAGCTTCTCAAGACCGGTCTGATGGCTACCCTCTGGGGTGCTCAGATCATCGTCAGCCGCCTCGTCCCTGTGGGCACGGTCTACGCATGCTGCGAGCCAGATATGTTTGGCCGGATCCCCGTGCGTACCGAGCTAACCGTTTTGAGTGCTGATGACCCTAAGGCACGCACCATTGGTTTCTCTGTTTTCGAGAATCTGGGTATTGGCGCTTACAACCCCAAGGGGTTGGCAAGGTTGACCATCACTCGCTAGGTTGTTAGCGGGTTTTCCCAAAGGGTGTCCTTCACGGGGCACCCTTTTTTTGTCTTCATTTTTTAGAGCACTGTACCACAAACAGGAGTCCGCAACACTTGCATACAAAAACTGTTGTCTTCTTTGC